>Ga0228711_1000844_pt1 | contig 41603 bp, 16 predicted proteins | sample MedpolnodulmetaG_2_FD_177996 | JGI IMG/M metagenome (GOLD analysis project Ga0228711, IMG submission 177996) | Root nodule microbial communities from Medicago polymorpha collected in Santa Monica, California, United States - brown nodules | ecosystem: Host-associated > Plants > Roots > Nodule...
TATCGAAGTTTTTTTTTTTTTTTTTTGATATGATTATGCGACCTCACTTTGATTGATATAGCATGAAAATCTTTTGAATGTAATTATTTGGATTATCAAATAAGTACTGTGATTGTGACAACATTAGTTGCCTTTGTGAATTGATATTTTGGAAACCATTGATGAATTCATGAAATTGACTGTGTTTTTTATTTGTGAAGGCGAGTGCGAACCGAGATATGGAGAAAATTCAACGGTGATCGGAGATTTTATCTACAAAGACATAGATTCACAGGTTACCAAATGGAAATCGCACGATCGGTATTTTGTCTATGTCCGCTAGGGTGGGCGCCATGGAGTCCAAGACTTGTAGAATCGGTCGCATTAGGCTGTGTGCCTGTTATAATCGCAGACGGAATTCGTTTGCCATTTTCCTCCACCGTGAAATGGCCAGAAATATCTCTCACAGTGGCAGAGAAAGACGTAGGAAAACTCGACAAAATTCTCAAGCGCGTGGCCGCGACGAACCTTACTCAAATTCAGAAGAATCTGTGGGACCCAAAAACAAGACAGGCCCTACTTTTTAACAGTCAGGTCCAAGAAGGGGATGCCACGTGGCAAGTATTGTTTAGTCTAAGTCAGAAACTTGGTAGGTCCTACCGTAGGTCCATGGTTTCTGGCCAATTGTGAATTCACACGTGGTGGAATGTTATTGGGTTAGAAGTTTGACAGCGAATGAAGCTGAGTTTCCTACGTGGATGCGTTGGCATTGGCAATGACAACTATAAAGTGGATTACAGCTATGAATTTCTTTGGCATTTATTGCTCAGAAGGAATTCTGATGGTGGGACCCTAGGAGACATAGAGTAGATATATATTTGTATTTTTAGGGTGGTGGGTCCATTGATGAGGTGGCAAGTTTTGATTTGATGGAAGTGCATAGAGAAAGATTCTTTTTTTCTTTATAAAGTCATTTTTTCTGTAAATAATTTACTTGTTCAATAAAGAATATTTTAACTTGAAATTGGGTATTGGAATTTGGGCATTGAAATGATTGATGAATGTAGGAGAGAGTTGTGGGTTTGTCAGAATATTGTCGTTTATATTTTTAATGTGAAAACATATGGGAAGTAGTGTTGGTGTCAGTGGTCACGGATTATTATTATAGCACTGTGTGTCCAAAATCCAGCTAGGCTTGGGGAGGTGGGATAGCAAATTGTTTTAATCATACTGTCTCAGGTTGCGTTTTGTTTTAAGCTATGAAGTCCGAATACCTAGCACGTGTGCGAGTATTAGAGGTGTTTATGGGTTGGGGCAATTCAGAAAATGCGGTAAAACCCATTCAAAAAATATAAAAAATGGGTTGGGTTGGGTTGGGTTGAATAATTGGGTGAATATGGTTTCAAAAATTGAAAAATCCATAAAAATAAATGAGTTTCGGGTAAAACCAGACTCAAATTCAAAAAACTCACTTACACTGTAATGTTAATATTTTTTATCTTTATTTTCATACGGTAGAAGAAAGTTATATTTCCAAAACATACACGTTGTACCCTATATATTGAAAATCAAAACATAATATAGTTATAGATTAATATGTTGCACTTTTTAGTTATTTTGATATTAATGCAATTTTATGTCATACAATTTTATTTCGTTCCAAGTATTTTATGATGAAGTTTATTATTTGATATTTTGTGATGCATAAAATTATAGTAAAATAAGTTAAACATTTTTAAAAAAAAATTAAAAAGTAGAGTACTATTTTAAAACAAAATTACGAGGACTTGTCATTTAGTTATTTAATATTAAAAAAAAAAAAGTTGGGTAACCCATTACCCAATCCAACCCAAAAATTAGTGGGTTTGTCCAAACCCACCCAATAGTATAACGGGTGGTTATTTTACCTCACCTAAACCAGAGTACCTTATTTGGTTTGGTTTTGGGTTTGGCCAAACCCAACTCAAATCCACTCACGAACACCCCTAGCGAGTACGACGTGGATACGCAAAATTTTTAAAATTAAGATATGATAGAGGTAGAATACATTAACAAAATATTTATATTATAATTTATAAGCATGTAAAATACTTTAAAAAAAATAAGTATTAATTACTCTTCAATACTATATAATCATAAAGGGTTTTGCTAGAAAAAACCCTTTATGAAGGTGTTTTTTTTAACAAGTTATTCTATAGACATTTGTTAAAAGACACCAGCTAATTTTTATTAAGGTGTTTTTTAGCAAGTTATAACTAAAAAGTGGATAATCACACCTTGAGGTGTCGATTGCTAAAAGACACCTTAATGAGTGTCTTCTAGCAAAACCAAATCATAAAAGTCTCAATTTACACAAAATAATACATGTGATTAAAATAAAAAAATATAAATTTTTCGCATAAATTATATTCTATTTTCATTCATATGTTAGGATATTAACAAATGCATCAATAAAACAACTCAAAACGAAGTTTGTTTAATGTTGATTGATTGAATCTCATTTATCTCGTTACTTTCGTCCAGCAAAAACATAATTTTTAGTTAGTTAATCGAAAAACAATTATAGTGATTCATATCTTAAATTGAATCATATACATCTCGATTGATTTTTCACAACACAGTCTCACTTTTTTACCCTTCACTTTTTTTTCCAGATCAATACGTCTCTGTGGAGTATCTTATAAGTATATGTTTGTATTTGTCGAGTATCTTATAAGTATTCGATAAAATATACATTTTAAATTAAAATAATTAATTCCGATACTCCGTGGGTACGTATCCGAGACTATCCGCGATGTATCGGAATCCAATACGTATACGATACGGGTACGTCTCCATTTTAGAGTATCCGTGCTTCATAGGTTTTAAGTCATTCAAAATTTTAAGTTTCGAGACTGAACCGAATAACTCAAAAATAGTTCAAATCTCAATTTGATAATTGATTTCTTGAATTTAATTCACGAACGAAATGTGTTAATATTAAGGGACGAAGAAGGTAATTTGTTTTCCAAATCTACATCGTAATTATAATAAATTTACATTGTAATTACAAATTGTCCTTCATTTCATAATGACTCCAAATAGTAAAAAATGGCTTTTTGGTTTAAATGAAAAGGTGTACATTTCGTAATTTACAACTTAGTAATATTTTTATGTGTGTATATATATAACATGTTATATTATTATTAAAATTAACTCAACTATAACACTTTTTAAGATGGAGAGTACAAATTTCTATCAAAAAAAAGATGGAGAGTACATACACATGAGCATATCGAGTGACATGAGCATACTATTTGTTGTGAGGGATGGGTGTAATGATATTTGAACAACTTCAATTTTTAAGATAAATTACATTCACCGCACTTAGGTATTCTTAAATGACACTAATATCCTTTTTAGTTTTTAACTTAACACCAACATCCTTTTTAGTTTTTAACTATGTTAGCCTCTGTTTAATGATTTTTTTACGGCTCCTTTGACTCAATTTCCTCTTCAATCTCTTCCCTTTTGAACCTTAAAATCGTAACATTCCAAAAACCAATTCATTATCAGTTTGATGATTCTTTTTCCATAACTACACTCAAATCCTTAGAATCTTTTCATACAATTGTCTATCTGGATCTCTCCCAAACACCGTGAATTCTGTCACAAACATTCAAGATGAATTTGAATAAACTAATCAGTTGAATCCCAAAACTACCACTCAATTTGCTAGAATTCACAATCAAAGGCAATTATTTACAATCAAAGTCAATTTAGCTGAGAAATATGAATTGTATCTTTTCACAATCGATATAAAACTTTGATCACGTGTAAACAAATAAAGGACATAATTATCGGTCAATAAAGTTATGCTTAATTAAAATAAAATTTTCATGAATACATTTGCAATAGTGGACGAAGATTGCCCAGCAGAATGGATAAGTCAAAATGTGAGTGTGAGGATGAGTGAAATTAGAGGAGTTATTTAACAGAGACTAGTGTTAGATAGAAATGGATGTGTTTGTCTATTTAAACAACAAATATATTAACTTTTGCATTGAAATTGTGTAATAATCAATTTTTCAAAAGTCAAAAAAGTGTCATTTTTAATTTAATTTTTCCTTTTTTAGATACATTAACCAGTGTTCGGAGCACCGATTAACACGACCCATTAAATAATACCCGGTTGTGTGCTCTCTTTATAACCACCCTTTGTTTCGTCTCCTTCCGTCATCTATATTCTCCAAAATTTTGCCCAAAATTCCATTGAAAACGTTCATCGCGATTTATGAATCACTAAGACCAAGGCTTAGCATATAGATTGAATGAACAAAAAATAAAATACTTTGATTAAATTAAATTCAAGATTAAAAAGTGATTAGGTCATTTTAATTCTTTCTTTTTTACTACTTGCTAATCGCGTCCATTCACTACAAATGCTTATCTATAATTTCTACGAATTAACAAAAGAGAAATGTTAAAGAGTGCCCTTATGACATCGGTTAAGAGATTAAAAATAGAAATATTGCATTAGAAAATGATGAAAAGTTAAAATATCGTTGAATACAATACAAACCTATTAATTTTACTTTCCTTAACAAAATTATAAAATACGACATCCATGGAAGAAGGAGAAGAAAAGTTAAAATTCTTGTGTATTGATGAAGTAGAATTATACTACAATACAAGAAAGTTGAATACACTTTGACTACCTTAAACCTATTTATAGGTACTAGCTAATTAGTAATCAATACCAACTAATAACTAACGCACTTCATCTCCAATAGCCTTAGTGATTTATGAATAGGTGATTCACTTACTTTTTCATGCATCATGATATCGATTTAATTTGAGAGATATAAATACACCAGACTTATACAAACACGGAAGATTATATTTTGTAGTGTTAAATATGTTTTTGGTCCCTATAAATTACCAACTTTTCGTTTTACTCTTTCAAAAAAATTTCATGTCCCTCTTTTAAAGTAAACTCATATGTAGAATTCATATTTTTGAATAAAATTTTTCAGAAAAATTCATAATATTATAATAATCTCTCCCAAAAAAATTTAGAATTTTTTAAGAAAACATGAATTTAATATGAATTTTTATATTTTTATGGTTAAAAATTCATATTAAATTTATGTTTTCTTAAAAAATTATAATTTTTTTTTGGGAAATATTTTTACAATATCCTACACATTTCTGCACAATTTCATTAAAAAAATACTAAAATTAACTTAAAAATAGAGACTAAAAGTAGTAATTGAAAATTTTATAGGGACTAAAAGTTGAAGAAAAATTTTAGAGGGACTAAAACGAAAAGTTGATATATTATAGGGACTAAAAACATATTTAATATGGTTAATTAAAATAACTTTTGATCTGATGATAATGGCATTTGAATCACTGTGTGTGTCTATGTGTGCGCGCGCGAGCTTATTCTTTATCAATGTGTTGCAGAATGGACTTTCGGCTCTGCATCAGAAACACAAACCTTATCTGTTGAAATTTCTTCCAATGAAAGCGCTGAATATGAAGGGATTAAAATTGTTGAAATAATCTCCAACCCTTTTCACATCCATCTCAAAGTCGACATTAGTGAGTTGCAGCTCATGTACCCATTGGATAGCGTATGAGAGGCCCAAAACTTCACCTATACCCGATTCACATATAGGACTAGACCGTAGTGTCTTGGCTGCCACAAACTGTCCAGCTTCGTCCCTTATACACATACCAACACCAATAACATTCAAGGAACACGATAATGCCGCGTCGACATTACACTTAAGCCTTCCCCTGCCTAGTTTCTGCCACCTGATGTGCTGCTGCTGCGCGGAACTGCTGCTGCCAGCTGATACGGTGCTGACAGCATGCGTAACAAACTGCTGTTCGCCCTCTCCCATCGCTGAACTGCTGCTCCTGTCGGCTGATACGGTGCTGACAGCATGCATAACAGGCTTCTGTTCGCCCTCCCCCAGCCTAGCTTTACACATATTTGCTTCCTTCCATCCTTGTAACAACTTACGCGCACGTTCAAAAATAGCTTGATAGGTTTTCGACACATTTTGCCAAATTTGCATTATTTTTAAATAATCAAATGATACATTGTTATGTGTTTAGCTTCTCTGAAATGAGTTTGTGCCGTCATTAAAATAAGTTTTTTAATTTAAAATCCAAGCAACATGATATAATACTCCAAACCAGTAAATGAATTTCTTGTTTGTACAATCTCTTTTGCACTTTCAAATCTTACAAACTAGTATGCACTAACCAAACCAAAGTCTACCAAGCCACAAGGCATGCATAAGTCCACACAACTTGCTCCATCACCCAATGAGTCACATAATACATTTTCATTAACTTAATATCATTCTGATTTTAATCATCCTCAACAAAAGGAAGAATTATTTAAACTAATCCTCATCACTCCAAGAATAGCCCGAGTGGATAATATTATTGTAGGAACTACATGCTAAATGTTTCACAATCATTTCAATCTACTTCCCATGACATTCACTTCTATTTCAGAAAAATTTTATATAACAATAGCCAAATGAATTTGTTCAAAAATTCACAAAAAAGTCCTTGCATGCATATATAAATGTGGTCCAATAAAGCAAGTACTTAAAAGATCTCACTCCAATGCTCTATTTGACATGGTCAGATCTTAAGTACTCAGCCCAAATGACATAACATACATGTGCACAACAATTTGTAAACACATGATCAATACTCTTCTATCTCAACATGGTCTTTTATGTGTGTTTTTCATTAATATTGTTTCTCATCACTTTGAATTGGAGGATGATGAGAACAATGAAAGAGAAAGTATCGTATTGGTTTCTTGATCCTTAACACTTTCTGAATCTCGACTTAGCTTTAGCTTTAGGAAATTTGATGACTCTTTCTTCTCATTCAACTTTTTAAACTTGGTTGTGACATGACTTTGCTTTGATACTTGAGTATGATGCATGGATTCTTGCATTGGATCTTTTTTATCGTGTACCTAAAATTCAAAAGAAACAACACTTTTTTAACTAGTGCAAAATACAAAAATGAACTTCAAAAGACAAGATATTTTAGGGAAAAAAACATCTTTAGAACCTTACACTAATATGATACACACGAACTATAGTTAGGTTTTGTCAAATGTGCACAAACAAATTAGTATCGCATCATGCACGAGATTTCTTTATCATTGGATTATTATATCACATCATATTTCATTTAGTTTAGTTAGAGATTTATTGATCCAATTAATGATAGAAATAACTTTGTACATGTTGCAAAAGATTTGTTCCTTATGTACCATAGAGTTGGCCCTATATAGTTAAGTATATCTATCTGAAATAAATTTCACTTAAAAACTTATAGAAGGACCTAAAAAATTACCTCAGGACCAAACATTGTGTACTCAGAGCTACGTTGATAATTGATAGAACTAGAATAGGTGCTCCATGGAAAATGTTTTGCACCATTATCATCCCCTCGAGATAAGCTTTTTGATTCGGGTAGTAATTGACTTACTTGGCTAGACCTAATAGGTGCAATATTATTTCTTGTAATTGCATCCTTTACATCAAATAGATGTGAAAAATCTTTGTCCCACACTGAACTTGATCTGAAGATCACGTGATTATTATTGAAAAGCCCACTCTGATGAAATCTACAAAATTAAACATTAAAGAATTATCAAAATTAATTTCATATCCATGTTTTAAATGTTTTTATTTTATTTCAAATTTTCACTATAATAATTATAAAAGAAAAATTGTATTGTACTGTTTTAGATTATTAATAGTGCAAAATATTTGGAAAATGCTTTACTACCCTAAAGTTTTGTAGGGTATCGTAAAATTAATTTAAAATAGGTAAATATAAAAAAAAAATGACATTAAATGATTGAATGTTGGGATATCATACCCAAACTTTAGGGTTCAGAAGTGTACATCAAAATATAATTCTACAGACATATTTAATGTTGTATTCCAACCACATCAGTTAATGTGCATGGAATTTTATTTTATTTTTTACATTTGTAGTGCATAAAAATATAAATAATGTTAAAGTTTTTTTTATATACTATACCTTGAAGTGTCATGAGCTTTGATTTCATTATATGATGGTTGTTTTAGTAGAGGAGACGATGGCTGCAAATAGTTGTTTTCAACACCAAAGTGTCCTTGTACATTGAATCTTCCATACATATCTAAAATGTGATGCCTTCCTTGCATTGCTCTATTTTTTTGGGACAAAACTGAAAATAAAACAAAAATAAATATAAAATCATGCATGTGATGTTTAAAACCCTTGGAAACATCGAATAGGCACACTTGGTGTAAAACATGATTTTGCTAACAATATTAAGGTTCTGAAATATACCTTGGCCAGACTCATCAAGCTTTTTACTCCGGTACATCTGAACCTCCAAAAAAACCATAATTAAAACGTTACAAGAAAGTGAATTAAAAATAAAAAGAATGAAACATGTACTCTAAATTAAGTAACATTAGTGTTGTGCATAAATCAACTTCTATACGTCTTCGTGAGTTTAACTTAATTGGTAGAGACAATGCATAATATATGTAAGGTCCAGGGCTCAGACTCCGGCCACCACAACAAAAAAAAAATAATCAACTTCTATACATGCATAGATTTATTACCTGCAAATGACTCTTGACATGTGCAATGCTAAGTCCTCTCACATTCATCAACTGGAGAACCAACTTAGGTGTTGCTCCTATAACAAGTATCCAATATTGTTAACTAAAAACCCTCAAAATAAATAGATCAAAGAATAAGGGGGTCTATATCTAAATAAGTATAACAATTACTTCAACTCATATAAACAGAAAACACAAAAAGGAAAAACAGTTGAGGTAAGGATCCAAAAATGGTCTGAAGATGTAGTTCATATTATTATAGGTATGATTTGGGACGTTGAAGGAGTATCAAGAATAGGTCAGGGGATCAATTATGTTGCTAACAAATTTTCTCTCCTATTAAGAAATTATCCACTAACATTTGTCTATAAAAAATACACGCCCACAAACCATAACTAAGATAGAATTCAAAGATCAATATTGTCGGGGAGTTCAGTATAGCGTCGTGAACACCAAAGGATCAATGTCTCCAATACACTCTACTTATCTTAGAGTGAAGGAAAGGGCACTCTTCGAGTGAGTGTCAACTCCTAGAGAGAAAATAGATGAGAAATTAGGAAAGAAAGGGAAACCTTGTTATTATTCAACATATCTGAATTGGTTCCCTACTACATCATAAATTTAGGAAAGGAAATAAGTTGAACCATAAAATTAGGGAAAGGGAAATAACTGAATGTAATCAAGTTGCACTCTACTTACTCACAAATCCTTCATCTAAAGAGGTCGTATCAGTCTCAAAACTACAAGACAAAAAGATACACCATCTCCACTCAAAATCTAAAGATATCAGGTATACAAGTTGTCTCTATATCCAACATTTAGCATATTCATGATTGATGTTTGACTAGTCACTCACACTTGAGCTCCACAAGTACACAAATCATAACTTGTTTCATTGGTTTCCAGAGGTAATAAAATTAGATAAAATCCACATTACATTATGCAATAATGCAAATATATGTTCATAAGATTGAAATGAGCCACACTTACTTTCTTGCCCTCCAAGCCTCTCAACAGCATGCACAAAAGATAAATGAAGATCAGGAGTCCAACGAAGCCTAGGCATTTTCGACCTAACATATTGTCTAACCGTACTTCCACGCCCTTTTCCTTCTTCACTGGAATTATTATTGCTACTCAAATTCCCTTCTTGTGATGATATCTCATTGTTACTTATTTCACCACAAAGGCCTTCACTTATCAGTATCACATGATCATCTCCATCATCCACGGCTTCTTCGTTTAAATCGAAGAACGAGCGTTTTCTTCGAATAGGCAACGCTCCGATACCGCTGCTACTTTCACTCTTGACATCTTTGCTAGGTATGTGAATCTCCGCCATTAATTTATGTTCAAATTTTTTCTTCTAATTACTCCGTTGTTTCCTAGTAGACAAAAAAATTGTGCCAACATAAGTTTGTAATTCTTCAATATAATTATCGTAATATATGGAACCAAGATACGCTAGTTAAATATTTGGGCAAAGATTATAAATGCATTTTTTTTTATAGAGACACGATGCTGTGTTTTAGAAGGATTCATGTTTTGTTACATTTGTACCAAAATTTATTAAACCTTGTGCTTGTTCCTAGGTCTTGGAATTCCACACCTATGTAAACCTACAATTTGAAAATTGTTATGTTGAAGAGTGCATCAAACCTATAAGATACTTGTTTATAAAAAAGTAAGGGAAATAGTACTTGATATATAAATGTTAAATTATGTGTGTTTAAAGACCATTTTTGTTATATTTTTTAAAAAAAATGATCATCATTCTTTAAAAAAAATCATTTTGAAAATTGAGGGTTGTATGCAGAAGATGGGAACGATATAGTCTAACTCTCACATATGAACTTCAATTATTAATTAATTAGATAAAATTTTCATTGTTTGATTTGTGTTTTTTGTATACTGGTTGAAGTATTGGTTTTATTCTCTTAATTAGTTTTTCTTATCTAAAAAGAAAATTATATCCTCAATTTATTTCTAATTGATGGGAGTGTAAGAAGATTAAATCCAAAACTTGTAGAAGTAGAAATCAAGAAATGAAACAAGATGCAAAAAAGTTTTTTCCTAAAAAGTCAATATATATGATGTGTGTGTGAGAGAGAGAGATTGAGAGAGAGAGAGAGAGAGAGAGAGAGAGAGATGTAGCTATGTGCAAACCATTGGTGAGGGTGTGGGAGAAGCTTAACAACTCACTTCCAAGATAACTTCTACAGATGATTGGAAGAAGGTGCTATATAGCCAACTTTTGTTTCCAAGATCCAATAAAACCTATTATATCTTTGGAGAATCCTGGATCAACTTTGCAACTGACTCATATTTGTTGATCCAAATGTATCTGTTGATGAGGCGGGGGAAAACCCTACGTGATAAGGTTTCTTTTAATTTGTGTTTTGAGCAATGGAAGTAGCTAGCTGGTTGGAATGTAAGGAAAATAATTAAAGCATATAATACCATAGGCACATCAAATATTCTTACAAATATTCAAATATGATAAAATAGTATATATATGTAGAAGACAATGGTCGGACAATAACCACTTGTATATGTGTATTTCTGATTTAATTAATTTTCATTATTTTTTAGATCTTACTCCCTTTGTCCCTAATAAATAGTTATCTATTTGATTATTTTAACTAAATTGAGAAAATTATATAAATAGAAGAGAGAGAATAATACTATAGCTAAATTATGTATTTTTTATCAATTTTTAATAGGATGGAATAATTAAAAAATTAATCAATAATTACATTGAAAATTATTTTAGAACAAGAATTAGGTTGTTGAAGCAATGGAGCAATATTTTTGAAACATTTGAGGAGTTAACAAGTAGCTACATAGGTAGCTAAGAATTAACAACAAAAGAGATCAAGGCACACGTATGACCCTTATCTTGGACTATTAAGAATCATGTGATTTTCTTACCTTTTTATTATCTTTCCAACTTTTCTTTGACTACTTTTCTATTTTCTCTTTCTCCGTGATAATCTTTATTATATTTACTAGTAGTATTAGTTGACCTCTGTTGCTGATAGCTCCCGTTTGTTTTTATTTTATAAAAAAATATTATTCTTAAGTTGTGCCAAATATAGGCGTATATTGACCAAGACTTGTAAATCTTAACTCTAGGCTAGTGGTTCACAAATACACATCACTCTCATAAGTTTTACTTTAACCTATTTGAATCTTAAATAATGCATGCGGAAAAGTTCTTCTTTTCATACTCAAGAAAGTGAATATGAAGTTGCATAAATTTGTTCGGACATATGAGAATAATCAATGTAACTTCCTTCACCCTAGTTCAATCACAGTGCTATAGAACAAGCTTGTAGTGATTGACATCTTTGGGGGAGGATATTAATTAATTGTAAGAGTGGAAAAGAAAAGGTACATGTTGCTAAGGTCAAAGTCAGTTAGATTCCACACTTCTTTCTAGCCACACATAATTAGGAATTGTGGTATGCCCTGTAACGACCATTCTAGCTGGATTTGTAGATAGCATAAATATTTGTGTTGAAAATTGACTCAAAATTTGATGATTGAAGTACTAGAAAAATCGTGGCACGTTTGGATGAAATCGTGGCACGATTTTGAGTGTTTCTGGGAGGCTGTTATTGGAAAAATTGTGGCACGATGCAGGAGATAAGTTCAAGTATTGTATTGTTACCAACTCCAATATTGTGGCACGATGGGTGGCAACGTGGCATGATGCCTCGGTGCCAGGTCACTATATAAGGTTTCATTCTTCATGTTTTGTGTGTGACTTAGAGAGAGAAACTTGGAAAATACAAATGAGGTAACTTTAGGGTTGAGTGTTTTGGGTTGGGAAACATTGTAATCACTTTCGGTAGTGAGATTTCACCATTGGAAGGATAAAAAACTTCAAATAGTGTTTTCTCTTAGGATTCATTGAAAGTGTGGGTGACTCAAAAAATGGAAAGAAATTAGGTCATGTTCTTTATGAGTTTTTAAGTTAATTTCTTGTAACCCCTATGTATCACTTTTATCTTAGTGGATTGGAGAGTTTTTCTCTCCCTTAGATGTAGGTTAAATTGAACCGAACTGGTTAAACAATATTGGTGTGTTTGTTTCCTTCTTTCATTGCTTATCTTGATTGCTTTGATCATGCTTGTAGTTTTGCTTATCTTGATTACTACTTCCTTTGCACCACAAGTTTTTGTTTCATTGGTATGATTTTGTCCGAATTCACAACAATTTGAGTTCGTGTAGTGGAGACATTGTAAGAATTAATCATCAATAATTTTGTGGATTTGGACAAACTCATACGAATACAGTGATGTTGGAAAATATTAAAATCAAATGATTGAGAATGTAAACTACTTATACCAAAGTTAGATAGGAATTTCTTTGTACAATCGTTTTAGAACTAACTTATTTTATTGTAATATTTAGAAAGTAAACTATCATCACATACTTGGCAAAATTAGCAATAAAATTGAAATTTAGTTGTTTATTCGTTTTTATTTTTTCTTTTTCTTTCAACATTGCATACAAATTATAACCTACTTGGGTTGGCCTGGTAGTATTGACTTGGGATCTGGGAGTGTGCTCCTCATCGAAGTCTCAGGTTCGATTCTCTCCGGTGTCAATTTAGGTGGTTTAATTAAACTTTTCAAAAAAAAAAAAAAAAACAATGCATACAAATTAGTAATTAATTATTTTTTGTAAAGAAGACTTGCTTTATATAGTTCTATCGTTCAATTCGGTTAGTTTTATCAATTGTCTTCAAAGGTACATCGACATTTCAAGTTTTAAACCCTAATTAAGATGATACAATCCATGCATGCATGGTAAATACGACAGTTATATCAAATTTGATATTCCCTCAAAATGTCTCATTTAGTGGATGGTTTTCCCTATTGTCCAAGAATTTACTTTCTCGAGCATCTTAGAGAGAATTCAAGCCATTTGTCATGACTATGAGATCGATCATGAATATTATTATAATTATTATAAAATATTATTATTCAACAATCCTTGCAGCTAGAGTGTAGGTCCCAATAAGGAATCATTTTCAAGATTAGGTTTTAGCTACAAGACACCTAAATTTGACTAGAAATGTATGCAAGGTGCATTGGGAGAGAGAAACTAAGTAAAGACAAATATTCGAAGATTAAACAAATCAATTTGGATTAGAAAGATTACACAAGGAAGAAGAAATCGATTCTCGTGTGGATTTACAAGAAAAAGGAGAATTCTCTTTTTCAAAAGAAAGAAAATTAGAGAATTCTATTGCCCTACGTACCGACTTATACAAAAATATTTCTTGTTTGTCATTTTCTTTGCATGGGAGTTGACATGTTGTTTAATTTAGGAACACTTGCAGAGTACCAAAGAATCTTTTTCAGAATTATGGATTTTATTATTATATTATGGTTAATAATATCTTTTGCCCGTTGGCAAAGGACTACTACGTAACACCATATATTTTTTTAATTGAAGTTGTTTACATAATTTACATTCAATTTGCATGGTGGTCTTCCAGACATTTTATGCATAGGGACACTATTTTTTTTATTTTTAAATTTAGTAGTGAAGTCATTTTCTTCCCCTTTTCAACTAATTCTAATATTTTTTGAATTTCATACTACACATATCAGCTAATTTCTTAAAATACAGTCACAAAAATAAAATAGAAGGGTTCAAAGCTTTGTAGATGAAAAATAAAATAGTTCAAAAGAGAGACTTCATTAAAGGTGATCACTTCGGCCAAGTTTTTAGAGCAGAGACTAATCATTATAAAATTTGGTGGATATTTCGCAAAGAATAACATAGTTACCAAACAATTCTACATAATATAGTATCTAATGTAAGAATGACATCTCTAGTATTGTATCATAATGTTATTTCTTCATTGCATTTTTGGCCTTCTAAGTATCACAATTTTGCAATTTTGACCCTCCACTTTTTTTGAACTATTTTGGCAACTTACATTTTTCTTTTTGTGATTTGATAGCCGCCCTCTCAATTTTCCCTCAAAGTTATGCTAAGGTACCATTATTTATTGACGTGGCATTCGACTCTCATTGTTTGAATTTTCTATAAAAATAATTTTTAAAAACACCAAAAAAGTTGAAACCCTAATTAGATATTTGATTCGCATTCAATTGTACGGGTAGCTTTTTGGCTTTTTTCTAATTAATTTTAAACAAATTCCACCTGAGCTAAGAAAGTTGGGTGTCACATCAATAAATAATTTTATGAGAGTGCAAAATTCGGAGAAAATTGGGAGGGAACTACTAAATCACAAAGGTAGAAAATATAAGAGGTCAAAATTGCTTTAAAAAATAGTGTTAAAATAGAATTATATGAACAATAAATAATGGCACAATCACAATATTTAGTAGATCAAATATGCAATAAACCTAATAAAATATTCCATATGTAATTAGATGATTAAATATACCTTTTTTTTTTATGAAATGATTGTATAAAATAGAATTATATGAACAATGTAGCTATTATTCAGTCAAACTATTTATAATTAAAGGCCTATACCGTACTATTTATAGGCTATTGGTTCCCATTTTTCTGTCAAGCAAAAAAAGAATAATTGGTTTTTATTCTAAAATTCCGTTTGTTTACTCACATTTTAATATTCCTTAAACATAGACTTCTAGAAAATTATTCAGGGTCCTTTTCTCTATCAATATAAAATACAATAAGGTGCTTTCATACTATTCAATATCAAATCATAAAAACCATTACAAGAATTTTGCAAAATTTCAACGGAAAGGAAATTTCATCATCTTAATTTATTCAATCGGTAGATTATATATGTAAGCAAATATATAACTTAGGACTTAAGAATATATTAAAAACAATAACCAAATGGGAGTTGAGTGTAGTGAAAGACACTATTCTCCTACAACGTGGTGATTCAAAGTTCAAATAGACTGTGATCGAATATGATTATTTTTAGTGGAGAGAACTTGTTAGAAATAAAGAAAAAGGAAATAAATATTATATTTGAACGAGTTCTGAAATAATGAATGGGTTTATGTAGCTCAATTGGTTTGAAGTAAGAGATTTAAGAATTGAGAAGTTAAAAATTTAGGGTTTATGTCTTGACAAGGAGAAAACTAACATCATAATTAACCTACTAACATTTATCATTAAGAAAAAAACCACTAGCGCAAATAAAAGGAAAATTATATGGTGAAGTCATCAAAATGATTTTTCTGGTGAAGTTAAATGGTTAATTTGAGCATTTGTGTATTTAATCCATGTCACGTCAGATTATACGGTGTATTGCACAGTTGCCCATAAGGTGTGTAATTATATATTTACTTATTGCAATTGTGTTCCTGATTAAATCAAAATTAAACATAAATTCTCATTTGTGCACTAAGATTGAAATTCTCTTTAATATTTTGTATAAGAACTGATTTGTAATAAGGTAAAGTTTAGTTTTAAAGTGGTCCACCAGCAGAACACTAGCTGACATGACATCGGTCGTTGTACCTTTGACTAAACAAAATAACTTTTTCAAAAAAGTCAGTTTTCTGACTACATCTTAAAAGCCCCTAATTAAAAACCACTAGGGTCAAATATTCCTCAATACAACATGAAGAGACTTAATCAAAGATGTATACACCAAGTAAATATAAACAAGAAAAATACTCGAATTAATAGACCTTGTGGAGAATTGATCCCTTCACTCTATATTAGAATTTTGTAGATGAGTTCTCTCAAGATAATTAATTTTTTTTTGCAATCTTTCCACGTTCATATCAGATTACACAGTCTCAAGAATTTTGGCTGTTACTAATCTTTGAGATTGGAATTTTAATTAAATAATTATGCAAAAGATTCTATAGGTCGTATCAAGGTCCAAATGATATCTATCTCGCGTGGGTGAGTTTGCATATATAATGCCTACCTTTGCGGCGATTCTTTCGCCAATGCAAATAGAAAACCTTCAATGAAATGGAGAATAATGCCATGCTGTGTAGTTGTACTATATCCTTCATAATTTTCATCACATGCCCATGTTTTGCGGAGAGTTTTTTTTAGTTAAACTTTGCAAAGCATTTTGGCTACTAGCTGATTTGGCAAGGGAAACACACTCGTGGTAGATTGCGTTTTTTTTAATCGTGTATTGATAGAGATTAATCTCTCGAGTCAGGTAGGACCGCAATGAGTGACATAGTTCTAACATTGTTGCATTCCCAAACCTGGATTCAAATTGAGAACCTCATGTTAAACTAAAAATATCTTTTACCATCTCTTTCAAGTGTTATTGGGGTTCTAGATGGTAGGTTGTGTTATTTGTTGAAGTTTAAAGTGTAATTTTTATCAAAATTACAATAATACTATAATTTTTTACTCATGGATATGCCAACCGAGTTGGAAAACGAATTTTTTGTAGTGACCTAGACAAGACACTGTCACATCGCGACATGACAGCAATTTAAGGAAAACGTATCATTAAATGTAGTTGCATGTGTTGGTGTCGGATATTGGCACATGTCAAACACGTTTTCGTTTAGAAGTGTAGTCATAATATTATAGATATAGACCGTTCAATCTTGATCGGACCATTTCCATTCTTACTTCATGTTTTAGACTTTATTTTGAAAAGTTGAAATATTTATCATTCGATTAAAATTGGAAGACTGAGATGAAGCTGCCAGTAGCGGAGGTAGTGGGGGGGCCTTTAGGGGCCATGGTCCCCCCTACATTTGCAATAATTTTTTTTATATGCTACAATTAACTAGGTTAAAGTGTTTAGTAAGGTATGTATTAGGTGATGGTCCCCCCAATTAATCTAATTAATATGTCTATTTTTTCTATCAAAAAATGTATTTCTTTTTACCATGTTACTAGATTAATTGACAACTAATATCAATAGTTTTATACTTTATATTATTTTAAATTATCTCAAATTTCCTAAAATATATTGATATGGTCCTCCCCATAACACATTTTAAGTCAACACTTGTATGTTGACTATACTTACAGATTAATTCCTCACATACTAAATATAGTTATAAATTGTCCACAAGTTCTAGCTTAACTGATAAAATTTCCCAAAATTGTTTGGTCGGACGAAATGATTGGGGTTCGAACCCCATCCTATATTTATGTGTGTGAGTTTATAATAATGTTGTCAATTCGTCTATCTATCAAAAAAGAAAATATTAGTTTAGGATTTCTTATATACCTTTTGTATTTAAACAATTATTTTTTAATCAAATTATGTTCCATATACTCGTCCCTCTAGGTTTAAATTCCTGCCTCCGCCCCTGGAAGCTGCCTCACTACAATACATGAATACGTTGAAACATCCATTTGGTATTGTCTTCATTGCATCTATTTGGAGAGATAAAGATACAATAAAATTTTAAAAATATATAAATAATTAATAGTGGTGGGAGTCACTTAATGGTAAAATTCATTATCTACTTTTTGTATTTATCTCTAACTAAATGACATTCTCTATTTATTTTAAACAAATGGAGAAGATTTTATCTCGATAGATCTGTGAGGTTTGCCCTTTGCATGTATCATGGTACATTTTTTATTAGTAGTTAGAATCTCAAGAAATTCTGTCATCTTGAGAAAATAATGATATAATAATTGAGGTATAGTAATTTTGATTATGTTAATAATGAGGACAAATTTTTACTTGGAACAGTCCAAGTACTATTTTTACAGTTTCGGTTGGATAACTTCAGATCTACACAGGTTGCATGTTACTTTATCCGACATTGGTGATTTTGATACATTTCTTGGAAGTTTACTTTTAGTCAATGCTTTACATTTTGTTTTGATTGTTCACACCATATTTACTTTTTGTTTTATCTGTTCATAGCTTCTTAACTTTTACTTGCATATATGTTTCCTTGCAATGAAAACAAAAAACTTCCAATCTGGAATTCCTAACATTAATGCAAACAACAGCTTGATATTGTCTGATTTTGATTGGACGGCTTTAGCTCAGTAAATTGAATTTTAAAGAAAATATAAAAAGCTTGTTCGAATTTGAACCTAAACTACTAAATGTGAACATAAAGGATCCCTTACTGCGAAAAAAATATAGATTTTCTAACAATGATATGATAGCATACCAATCAGAAAATGTACACCAAATGGATTAGATAAACAAAAAGCAAAACTATAAAAAAATAATTTATTTTATTTTGTTTTACTCTGATGAATTCCACATTTATCCTCCTACTAAAAGCAATCATGTTTGAGGCCAATGCGGAAATTGGAGGGTAAAACCTCTTTCTAAGAGATTTATTTTTCTATGAAAGATCAAATCAAATATTTATGTACACATTTTATCCACTTACGAACGGAAAATGCTATTACTTACCAATATAGTGTAGCACAAGTGGTAGATACTTAGTTTCTTTATCTTGTGACGAAGGGAGAGGTGCGGCCTATAGAGGCCATGGTCCCCCCTATATTTTTAATAATTATTTTTATATATTACAATTAAACTATATTAGAATGTTTTATAAAATATATATTAGGCTATGGTCCCTCCAGTTAATCTAATTAAAATGTTCACCATGTTATTAGATTAATAGACAACTAATATCATTAATTTTATATGTTATATTATTTTAAATTGTATCATATGGTCCTTCTAAAACATATTTTAAATGGAATGAAACACAATGGTATAACTTCGGAAAATAAAGGACTATTTTAAAGCAAAAAATGAGTAAATTAAAACCTAAAATAAAAATAGGGGATTAAAATATAATTTAGTCCTTAATGGATTTTATTCTCCTATGACAAAAATCTCATGTCTTTCACACTCGAACAAAAGTTCTTTTATTTAGTCAATTGTCGTTCTCTTTTTGTATTAATCCTTTGATTATCAACATAAAACGGTCATGGTAATTCGGAGTTTGCCAAGAGGTAACTAAAGTTTCCCTAAAAAAATGTTTCGTATACTTGGCCTCACTAATTAACTTTAAATTCATGGCTCTGCCCATAAATTTAACCATTTAGTTTAGAGTTTGATCTTCGATCGCTACGTATGAAAAAATATTTGTTGAGAAAGGACAACCCCATTTACATCAAAGGATTTGCGTTTGCCACTGTGCACGAAAATTACATCTATTTTTTTAAAAAAATGCCATCACTTGCCCAACCACATATTTAGTTTCATTTTATTTACTTGGTCAGATAAAAAAAAGTATAAAAAAATATTAATTTTAATTACTTTTTATCATTGTAACGAAAAGTGTACTTTGAATAAACAAATGACTTGATAATCAAATAAGATCGTGTTTAATGGACTATACCAAGTGGATGTTTGAATAAACAAATCACTTAATAATCAATTTGATCTGCATGTTTTTCAGCTTTAATAGATTTTCTCCCTTTACGCTACCTCCATGAATATGACCTTTGCTCTTTCAATTTGTGGCAACTTTGGTTGGTGTAAACAACCATTCTTTAATGAGTGACATTGTCATCAATAACTTCTAATATTTAGATGACTGCTGTTCCCCCAGCACAAAATACTCGCACCCTGCAGCCATGTCTAAAATACCTATGTGCTAGTTAACTAGCGCAAGTGTAAAATAATGCGCAAGTTAAATAGAGTGGCGCAAGTTAAGTTGAGTGGCGCAAGTTAAATGGCGCAAAGTAGCTACTTTTTTTTTAATTTATTTACTATTTTCAAATTATGTTATTTGCTTTATTCTAAAATATTTTATTAACTTTAGTTCACTTTATTCTAAATTATTTATTTTCTAAATTATTTGTTCACTTTATTCTAAATTATTTCTTTGCTATATTCTAATTTATTTATGCACTTAAAATAAGTTCGATTTTATTCTAATTCAATATTTATTCTAATTTATTTATTAAAATTAATTTATTTACGTATTTACTTTATTCTAATTTATTTACTTTATTAAAATTAATTTATTTACGGATTTACTTTATTCTAATTTATTTATGAACTTAAAAGAAATATTGAATCGATTTTAGTCATTAAATAAATACAAATATAAATAAAAGGAAATGAACTAAATTAATATTTATTCATTAAATACAAAATTAGAAAATAAAAGCAAATATAAATAACAACGAATATAACAATATCTCATTTTATTAATAATTCATACAATACAATAATTCATACAATAATTTATTCGAATTCACTAAATCTACTTATTTTCTCCTTCTTGGGGTAAAAAGTGATCAATCTTCTTGGGGTAAAAAGTGAGCAGCCTTCTTGGGGAAAATACATCATCAACCCTTGGGCTAAATTTAAATCTGGTTTTTTTTTACCCCAAGAAATTCTTTTTACCCACGGTAAAATGTTTCTAGGGTTAAAAAAAAGCAGATTTAAACTTATCCTAAGGGTCGATCACTTCTCCAAGTCGGCTACTCACTATTTTACCCCGAAGAAGTTTGATCACTTTTGCCCTCAAAGAGACTATTGACAAAAAAAAAAGAGAAAGAGAGGGAGAGAGTGAGGAGGGGTAGAAAGTGATATGGTGTGAGGAATTAGGGAGGAAGTATGGAAGGGTATTTATAGGTGGGAATGGTAGTATAGGTTAAAAACACCATTAATATGGTCAAAAAACGTGTAAAATTTGGTAAAAAAACGAATGGATTGAACGTTGAAAAAAATAACCACAGTCCAAAAAAAACGTTTGTTCTTCAGCTCTGACCACAACCAACGTGCGTGAGTTAACTCGCGCACATGTCAGTGGTGCGTGACTTAAGTCACGCAGAGCTTATAATGTGCGTGAGTTAAGACACGCTGCGTGACTTAACTCACGCAGGGGTATATTTGAAAATCATGTTGGACGCGAGTGTTCTGTGCCGGGGGAAGAGCAGAATTCCAATATTTATACATATTAATACTTGTCCATGGAGCTTTAAAGCAGATGAACCTCTTTTTCCACCCCAAAATTTCACTTTGGTAGTATACTTAGAAACAAAAACAGTTTTTTGTCGCCCGGAAATATACTCGCAAACAAAAATGTAGCTTTTTTAGAAATGCAGAGGATGGAGGAAGAAGTTATCTGAAATCAATCGAGTCAGCTGAGCCTAAAGAATGATTCCATGATGTGACATAACATCGAAGATGGTTGCTCTTTAAGCCCCCATGTAGCTCAAAACAGACAATAGCATATCGGAAGATAGCTTCCGATAGGCTACTTTCTGAAGAAGAAAAACAGGAGTAAAAAATACACTATCAAAAGATATCTTCCAATAAAAGCTTCAAAGCAAACGGGGGGGCATATAAAGCAATTATCGCCATCGAAATCCATGTCTCAATCTTAAGGATTTCGTGGGTGGTTGCTTCACAGCATGAACACAAATACAAATATAGAGAAGAAACAAAAATGATATTATGATATAGTTTCTTATTCTCAACAATAAAAACAAAATTTAATAACCCAACTCATCATGATTGAGGTCTACTTTAAAAAAAAAATTCCCAGAAACTACTCTAGATGGATTAATCTGAGATCAATGGCTTAAAGAGAGAGATTGCAATAGGCATTGTTATGTACAAACCCAAATGCTAATAATAATAGCTAAAATGACCAAAAGAATAAAAATTATTGCATTGGCTTTTTGATGACTTCTTCCACAATTCTCTTTTTTGTTTTGTTGTAACCTAATTATAAGAAGCCAAATTCTTCTCAAAATGTAATATATAGAAAAACTAGAAAATTCTTAATATTTTTTAATAACTGGACCCTTGTACAGCCCTCTCCTTATTGCAAACTCCTCAGAAGGTTGAAATTCTTCCAACCAGGTCACATCAGAAAAAGTAACTCCATCCAGTTCAAGATTACCTGCAATTCAATTTTAATGTTCACAATAATAATATTAGGTCCTATTTGCTTAAAAAACTTAATTAAGCGCTTATAGCATAAGCATTTAACACATAAGTGCTTATGTATTAAGTTATTTGGTCAAACAAAATAATCACTCTTAGAAGTTTTCATCCGTTTGTTACAATTGAAAAAAAGAGAATCTGAAAAAGAAAAGAAATAAAAAGTATATAAAAACTACTTCAAATAAGAAGCTATTTTGAATAGATTCTCTAGAAAATCATTTTCTGATAACTGATTTTTTTTTTTAACAGAGTGATTTTCATTATGATAAATAAACATGAAACAGCTTCTACCTATAAAAAAATATCCTAATTATTGAATATCAATTTCTTTTTTATATTCTGTAACAAACGGACACAAATAAAGTCAAACTGTTACCATAAGCTATCTGGGAGAGCTTGGAAATAAGTTGAAAACAGCTTATGAATGTCATAAGCTGTATCCATAAGCTCTCTCAAACAATCTCGCAAGTGCATGCATCAGTATATAAGCTCAAATAAGTAAATCATACAGGCCCTTAATATAGTTAGGTAAAGTAGAAGACAACATTCACAAGTGAAACAATCAAACAGTTGTGCAAAAGATAAAAATCAGATTACCTGGAAGATCGTCCCTTTGGGATTGCTGGAAGTAACTGCAATGTCTATCATGTTCTGAAGAATAAGGTGGAGATAATATGTCAAAGATTGCACAAGGAGTTACGGCCTTAAAACAATGTATGTTTCCTCCAACGGTAGGATAAAGAACAGTTGTTGAAGTTGGTGCTGTCATATCTTTATCTTTGACAAGCTTTGCAGCTCTAGCTGTCATTGTCAATAACAAAACCAATAAGCCAAAATTATTAATCATAATCAACTCCCAAATGAGGAAGAAAAAAGAGAGATAAGAAGTTGAACGAGGACAAAAATAAGACAGCATATAGATGTAGCACAAAAACATAAGATTGAAGGTGTGTCTGGTGTCCAACACGTGTTGGTGTCAAACACCAAACACGACACTGACACAAGTCACTTCTAATTTTTTGAAATATTATCGGTGTCTACATGTCAGTGCTTCATATAGCATTTACAAAAGGAGAACTGTCATAAAAGAAAAAGATGACAGGCAAGTATACTATTCTATGAGGTAATAAAAATTATCATCATAGAGGTAAACAACTAAATAAATTTCAAAACAAAATAAATACAAAAGGTTGATAAATAACAAACCTTTTAGCCTCATTATATAGGTTTTTATGCACATTATAATTATGCCTAGGAAGGAACAAAAGTAATGGTATATTAGGTTGAATAAGGATAGCTGTTACATGATCCGTTGGTTGGGTTGGTTAGTTTGTTGAAATTGTAGTAATGAATAGGGGTAGCCTTAGAGGGTAAAGGCACTCTCAGAATTCTGATGTAAATTGAACTCTCGGTCGTAAGGGATTTGCCCTTAAAAGGTTTTTTTTTTGGACCAAAGCCATTGAAAGTTTACGACTCGGAATGATGACAGTTCATATTTCTTTTTTATTTCTTGCTGAACTAATTCCCTGTTTTTCTTTCTCCTATATTTCCAGCGGATCCCATCTCAAGAGTCTAAACAATTGGTCCAACCTATCTCTGTATAGCCAATTCCATTTTGTCATTAGAGTTATGGAGGCTAGGGCAGAGTTAATGGTGGCTTCTGTTGAGTTCTCGAAAAAAGTAGCTAGTAACCACATCGCCTAACTCGCTCAACTTTGTGAGAGCATTGCTCGATAGCAGCATCAAGCAGTTGTTATCCAGATGAAAGCATATGCAAGGGGGTTAGATTGGGATGATGATAGCAACAAGTATCCAGCAAAGATGTAAGATGAAAAAATTCCAACTGAGCAGCAACTGGCTCTTGACTCTGTCGAAGGTTGAGGTAGAATGGTGATTCAGGATATTCTTGGTGGTGGACAAAAAGGGTAGAAATTCCTGTGTTTGAGGGTGTTGACACATTGGGGTGGATAGCAAGAGCTTGGAAGTTATTTGAGGTACAACAAGTTCAGGATGCAAAGGTCCAGATGGAGTTTTGGAGGATGAATTGAAGACTATGAATCAATATTGGTCAATTTCAAGGAGATGTCCAGATTCAGTTTTTGCAACTTCAGGGCAATGTCAATTAGGAGGGTTGGCGACCATGTGGAGGGAAGTGTGCATGAGCTGTTTGCAACTCTCTGGAAGCATCGATGGTAGAGGAGTGCAGACTTGAAATCTTGGTGGCTCAAGCCACTGGAATCAAATAAGATCAACTTAGATATTTCATAGGGATCAGAAACAAGAGGTTAAATGCAGTATTTGTATCCATGACCCAAAGGACTTTAACAAGGCCATTGGCATGGCTAAAGATATTGAAGTAGAGAATTGTAGTTTTGCCGGGGGAGGCTTGGTGGCAAAAACAGAAAGTTGGTAAGCACTGGCAACATCCTCCTTAACCAAAAGTCAGTCACAGGGGGCAGGTTGAAGAGTGGATAGGGAAGTAGCAATACTACTGCCGCAAGGATTCTCTAACTTTCAAATTTCTACATTTCTCTCTATCTCTCTATTTGTTATCTCCCTCGTCATTCTCTCTCCACTATAAACATCATTCTATCTCCTATTTTATTATCTAGGTAGAATAAGGATGGCTGTTGGTCGACAAGTTGGTTATCTAGTTGACATTGGTGAACTCAATAGGGAAAAGGCACTCATGAGATTCTTGGTGTAAAATTGATCTCTCAGTTGTCAGGGATTTTCGCTCATAAGGTTGCAATTAACCTCGAGTCTCAGACTAATAATTCGGATTTAATCTTCTTGCTTTCTCGCAGTGCCAATTCTCTGATTTCTTTCTTTCTCATACATTTTCCTAAATTCCTATCTCAGGAATCTAGCACTGCAAATGAGCAAGCTGAACAGCTGTGTTTGGGGTAAAGTTGGGGAGAATTAGTTTCTCCTACGCATGTCTACTGCAAACTATTTAAATCTAAATTCTTTTTAATGGTTTGGCAAATAATTTTTCTTGATCTCGCCTTGGCAACAAAAATGATACTGGCAAAAGGGAACATCCAAACAAAAATCAAAGATACTCTAAATAATACAATAAGAAAGCTCTAACACCTATATAATAACTATATCAAGTGCTAGTAATACTTAACTAGTACAAGCCCAGTGCCGTAAAACTGCAGTCTGCAAACCTTGCAAGAGCAAGATTCCTAATATAATAATGCTAATAATATAATAAATATTTTAGGGTTTTATGAGTTTATTAGGAACTTAAACGTAATAATGATAGAATTGAATTCCAATAAGATACAATGTGAAATACAAAAGTTCTAATCAAATTCTAATATCCCATTTAAAGGCCTGCTATATCTAAAACAAAATATAACTCATTTAATATTCTCACTTTTGGATATTATACAAAGGACTTCCTTTCTTATTCCTGATCACTTCTATCCTGTGTCAATTGGTAAGGTTGATGAATGTAATCGAAATAGCTAGGATAAAGAGTGAAGAATTGGATTAACCATGATGTATTTTGTAGTATTTGTAATACATGCTTTGAATTTAAAAGAGATTTGGATTTAAATTATTTATCATTAAACATGATTTATTATAAGATGTTATGGCATCATTTAATCCTGATAGGAACCCCAAATTAAAGTAAATAAGAAATTGGATTATTGATTGAAAAGGATATGTATTATAAAAATGAAAAATCCCTGTAACCCCAAATCACAGCTCCTGAGAGAAGAGGTAATTCTCTCTCTGCCCAAACCTCCTAGGTTCTAACTGAAAATGATTATCAACGCCCTTCCCTTATCATACCCTCTCGCTAAACCTATGGTTCCTCCCCTGATAAACTGAAAAGATCAACAATCTATCCAGCTCATTTGTTGGGCTTAGGCCCAAACCGGGTATCTAAGAGATCCATGTTGCTGACACCACCTAGCAGAAAAATCTTTTGTTGGTGTACGCTTTTAAGCAGCAACGAGAACTTAGTGCGTTTGTGGGTAGAATACGGAAAGCAATCATAATTCCGCAGGCATTTCTGAAACATATAGTCAAGCGGATGAAACCTTTGTATAGTGAAATTTCTCCAATCCATGATATCTACCTTAATGATGACAATAAGGACAATCAAGTTCAGATAGTGGAGAATCAAGGAATCATTATTAACAAGGTATTGACTTTGTTGGGATAGGAGACAAGATGAGCCATACAGTTGATCGAACTTATTCCATTGAACCTATGGTGGCCCATTTTAGATCTGTTCTACTCAAGCCGGTTTAATAATTGATTATTCCAATTCAAGATAATCAAAACATCCTTTCAAGATCTATTTAAAACCTACAGGACCGAGTGATAAGAACTAATCAGGAGAAAGGGGGTGCTGATTTGTATTTTACATTTTATTTTTGATGATTAAAATGGAATTTCCTTGGAGAGTATTTTTTGGATTTTAGCAGGTTATGATGCTTTGTAGGTAATTTAATGCGATTAAAATAGAATTAGGAAATTTAATGCTTTGAATTAGGAAATTTCTACAATAATGTTTACTTTTTTGATCAATTTCTTATATACCTCGACACAATAGCAATTTGGTTCTAACATATACATATTGAGACCAATCCCAGCCCAAAAATGCACAATTACCCCAACCTAAAGTTGGATGTCATGTTATTAGGCTCATTATTACAGGTGTAAGGTTCCACCTAACCCATTAATATAGTGATCACTAAAGTTGGGTACATGAGTAAATAAGACAAAGTCAGTCCAAAACTATTGCAAAGTTTATATGTAAATGACCTAAAGTTGGTGTTACACTAGCATATCGAGAAAACCTAGAGGCCACGCCTCTTGATCGCAAAAATTTAGGCGAAGTTTGACGATAAAAGAACTAAATCATACAATAAAAACCTTAAAATCATGCCTGTGACATGGACGTTCCAGTCTTTCACGTTTAGCTAATTAGCTTTCACTTTTAAAAGGAGAAAAGCCATTCTTTAAGGCTTTTACCAAAGAGGACTAGAGCAAGAATCCAACAATTAACTAAGACTTGTTCATTTTAACTCCCCTGAGATCTAAGGCTGTCAATGGCGGATTATGGTGGGTCAGCCAAAAATCCACCATATAAACATGGTGTTGCAGCCTATGGCGGAAACATGGCGGATATAATAGGTGTTGCAACTTATGGCAGCTGGCACAAAATCCGCCATGTTATAATGCCAAGGCAGAAATTTGACAACACTAATGAGATCATGCACTAACACCCATAAAAAGCCAAATATCCCATTGACTTTTAAATACGGCTCCTAGATTTTCGTTTTTAGTTGGATGTTAGCACAAACTGTTTTGGAGAGTGATTGTAATAAAGCATGAGACACTGCGTTCAACACTTGATGCATTCTGACTCAGATACAGAGGACTAAACTGGATAAAGCATCATAAAAGTATGAAAAATCTATAAAAAAAATGCAAACCTTCAGTTGGATCAGCTGGGCCAGGGAAATCGATCCAGTCGTAGGATTTAACATGCACTGTTCCATATATGAGCTTGCTTAGGACTGTCATTCCAGGATGATTGTGGAGAGGAATGACAGATGAGGGAGGCATGCAAAAAATTCCAATCTGATAAAGATAAAAATAAAAATAAATACTAAACTTCAGCAGTTGTTCCCAGCATGGTTTTAGCATGCGGCCCACAACCGCAATTCCGGCCGCGATATAAAGAGTTTTAAGGTCTCCACGACAGCATGACAACCACAATTTAAAACCATGGTTCCCAGAATAAAAAAAATAAAAAACAGAATTTATGAAAACAGCTAACACTGAATAAAAATGATGTGGAGATTTGAAAGTTGATCCTTACGGAGAAGCTGTCACATTCATGTAAATGTAAGTATTTGATCGGCGGTGGTTGATGGTTCCCGTTGGATTCAGGCATTTGACCGTTCCAAGTGCGAACCACTTGTGCCTCTTGTTCAAGACCTACATCTGATGGCTTCATTTTCTCTGGAACATTATGTTAAAGGTTATTACAGAAATCCCGGTTGGCATAAAACGAGCAATTAATATGTATGAAAATGTTGTAGATAGCAAACAATTTGATTTGTGACAGAACTTGCAATTCATCTTAAATTTTAATCAGAAAATGGTGACCCTTATTTCACTCTAGAAAAGAATAGAATTAGATTGTATGGAATTTCGGAGACAAAATTGTGATTTGCTCGATTCTTAAGAGTAGAACCAAGCTTAATGACAAAAATTTCATTACTAAGCCTTGAAATTGAACCTTGAGCCTTTAATTTATTCAACAAGACAAAACCTTAAAAGATGAGAAAAACCAACGGCTTAAAGTTTTCTAGATATAGTATAGAACAATGAGACAGTTTTTCGGATTTGTACCACACCTCATGAAACAATCCTATCGGTTACAAAACAAACTGGATTGGACAAACATTAAGCAAACAATACTCGGTCAATGAGATCACAAGCAATAAGTCAATATGCACTTTAAATACGTGATTAACGAAATCAAATGTTTAAAACACTCAAAAAAAACAAAACTACAGCATTGAAGATAAAAATATGCACGTATAACAAAACGACAAAAATAATTTATCCAAAAAAACGACAAAAAATAATTAAGTAAAACAATTAATATACCTAACTTCTCGCAAACTTTTGAAATGGCTTCTTCCGACACGGGTCCATTGGGTGAAAAAGATGACCTGCATAGCCTATACAGTCTCTGTACATAATATGGCATCTTGTAAAGGAGTGATAAACTTATCTACTCAGAACAATGCCGCAGATTCAGAACACCGATAACACTTTGTAAGCAGCTTATCAATTGCGATCGGGACTGGATATACAATTGGATAACAACAGTATTTTAGTCTCAGAATCAAACCAACGGTAATGAATCTGAATACTTGATGTTGTTCCCTCACAGCTATTTTAATTATGGGCCTATTAAACAAGAAAAAAGCGATAACAAAGCCAAAAAAATAAATGAGTCTCACTTCACACATTGATATCACAATTCACAAGTCTATAATAACAAATCACTACATGATCAAATTTGTTTCTCTAAATACATCAAGAAACCAAAACACTGAGATTCAATTACATTTTGCCCTATAGTTTCTCTAAATACACATCACAAAAACCAAAACAAACAAACAAAAAAAATCAAATTTTACATACAAATCAACAAACCCTACAAGTTTATCACAACCAAAAACCAAATCACTTCATTATTTTCTCACATCCACTAAACAAAACATACCCTACAAAATCTAACAAAAGTTGCAAAACATCATTTGTTTTCACAAAAAACAAAACAACCATAGAATATAATCATTAACCAATACACTGTTAAAACATGAAAAGATTCACAAAAACAATAATAACCTTAAAAAAAATCAAAAATTGAGATTGACCCACTTAAAGTTTTAAGCTGAAAAACCTTGCAAACACATAAAAATAAAAAATTTAACAAAAATAAATAATGGGCTATGAGATTCCAAAAAAATAAAATATACATAAAAAAATTATCAAAGAGGGTTGAAAAAATGGATGTGAATAAAGAAAAAAAGTACCTGTGAAACCCATTACTGAGAAGGGGAAGAAGGGTAGATGAAGATTGAAGAATTTGAAGTAAGTAAAGGATCGAAAGAAGGTAATAAAAACGAATGAATAGAAAGGAGAAAGAGTAGAAGAAGGTGAAAAACATTAAAGATTATGGGCCCATATAGTATACAAAATCTTTAACACGTCATCATAAAGTTTTTAATTTTTTTGATTTGGTTCTTAAATTATTTATTTACCTTCTTCTCTAAAGTTTATGTGATTTGTAACCAAAAAAATGTTTATGTGATTTCATAAGATTTTTCATCTAAGAAGGTTTTTTTAACTACAGCTGTATCTTAGTTAGCTTAACTTCACTTTTGATCACTTTTTTGTTTTTCTTGTTAGCTGTATCTTAACAAGTGTTTATTTTATTTTAGTTTAGTTCAAATAATGAAATTGAATACAATAAGAGAAAAATATATTATGTTTGATTCTACTTGCATGATTTTGAAAGTGATGTGAATACCCTGATTAACGGGTTGGATTCTCTAGTGCGACTTACTTTAAACGGTCTTTTATATATGTTTTTCGCTTTTTTGTTTTCTATCTATTTTAACGCGGTATCTTTTATTACCCTTAAAAAATTTGTTGTAGTTGTCTAAAGTCAAGTCTTTATTGTATGGTTCCCTCTGCTATACATGTTATTCCCTTTCTATTTTTCGCATGTTTCCATCTAGTTTAACGTGATATCTTTGTAGTAACTCTTAACTTTTTTGGTGTAGTAGTCTAAAGTCATATCTTTGTTTTATGGTTCCATCTTCTATATATGTTGTTATCTTTCTATTTTTCTCGTGTTTCCATCCATTTAAACACGGTATATTTCATTACCCTGACTTTTTTGGTGTAGTTGTCTAAAGTCATATCTTTGTTGTATGGTTTCATCTTCTATATATGCGATTTTTTTCTATTTTTCTCATATTATATATTTTAACGCGGTATCTTTTGTTGTCCTTGACATTTTTGGTGTAGTTGTCTAAAGTCATATCTTTGTTGCATGGTTTAACGACAATAAATAAATTTATCAAGTGCAACACATAAGATAGGCAAATGCAACACATAAGACCACAATCATCTATATATGTTATTCTCTTTCTTAGTTTATTTTTGGTTTAAACACATTTTTCACCCCCTAACTTTTAAAGGGTAGCAATTTTGGCCCCTTATTAAAAAAAATAGCCAAAGTCCCCCCCCCCCCCACATGTTTAGCCCTTATTAAAATCGAGTCCCTCAAACTTTGGCCCACTCACACTTTTTTCATTGGTCTTGAGCTACTCAATATCACATCACATCACATTTTTCAAATGGTGAAAATTGCTGCAAAACCCTATGGTGCCATTTGCACCTTACTTTCAACTACTTCATTAAAAACAACTATAAATTTAAGTGAACAAAGTTTGCAACAAATTACTTTTGATGCCTACATTTTGATAGTAAGATAGCAATCATTGTTTTTTCAAACTTTGTAACATAAGGGTCTAGATGTTGAGTTTTGAAAACTTTCTCATTTTAAAGGTTTGTTGATTTTAAACTTTGTTTCGTTTCCGTATTCTTAAACTATTTTGCACTTTTTTTTTTGTTATTGTTGTTACACACTTCTTTTTTCCGCATCTATTTTGTAAAACTTTATACTTACTTTGTTCATCTTATACTACCAGTTTAGAATAATTCAAATGGGGTTGTGTGCAAGACTGTTATAAGTGATTAGTTGAAATTGAGGACATTCCATGTGGAATTTGACATCGGCACTGTATGTATATTTCAAGCATTCAAATTTATATCTTCATAAAATAGAACATTATTCGTTATTTATATGAATACTAGAATTTTAATACATTCTGTTTTGATATTTTGATACGATAGAGTTTTGAAAGTAGTACATGCCTTATTCTTTTTTTGTTTTTTCCTTGCATGTCTGATTCTTTTGAAGAAAAAAAACATATTGTATTCTTTAGCAAGTAAATCTATCTGGTTTTCATGTAACTATATTGTTAAGCATTTATAAACTTTGCTCTCAAAAGTATGAAACCAAATTTTGCAGTAAACTTATTTTGATTTTATTTTTCACAGCATGCATCTATTTTTCTGTTCAGCATATGACCATTGATTTTGTTTTAGTCCTCTGTGATCCAAGCCAAAATGAGTTTGTGGTTAATGTGAAAAGGAAAAATGGGAGAGTTTATTTTACGGATGGTTGGGTTTGATTGAACAATTTCTACAAAATATTGAATGGTTCGTTGATCATTATCATACATACAAATTGAAATCTTCTTAAGGAAGGGATTTGTACGAGAATGAATTTTTATGTCCTAAGCACATTCTTCCAAAAACATTTGAATTATTGGACTTTTGCTTAGAGATTTAGAGGAGATGTTAGTTTCAAGTATTATTTAATGTTTTGGCTTTGGCCTTTGTTTTATCTTAATTTTTTTTCTTTTTTTATTTTTGTACTCCAATTACTTTAATTCACTCCGACTTCTAATGAATGGTTTATTTTTGCTCTGTTTATAGTTTGTTTTATAGTCCAACATGATTCAATTTATATTCGTTTTTTATTGTATCATACAATAATTGTGTACTTGATATATAATTTTTACCATTAAACTTATACACCGCGCAAATAAAAGAGTATTGTAATAGGAATTTAGTGACAATTTTTAAGATTATATACAGTAAGAGCAACTATTCATAGCAATGATTTCTAATTATATTGCACCATGTTAGTAACAATTTAGTAAAGTATATTGCACCCTAACTTGATAATATTTAAATTTATTTTTCATTGATATCATATTTACTAAGATGCTACTATGCTTTGCAATCATTTTTAAGCAAAAACTAAATGTGCATTTTAGTGTTCTAACAAATTTTGGTTGTTAAACAATGCTAAATATGCATACCTATACGAATATTTATACCTTGCAAGGATTTCCTATATATATTATAATAAGAAATTGACATGCCTTTCAAACAATGACTACTGAAATTATTAAAAAGTGTGATCTACAGTGTTTCCTTGAAGTGATGATTATAACTACTTCAATTATTAAGTTGAGTGCTCAAGGTATCAAAATCATAAACATATGAACCTTGCATGTTTCTATTTTTACTAAGCAACTAGATTGCTTCATTTATTATGTTAGTCGATCCATGTAGCCTATATGGTCCTACAATACTATGTCTTGCACATTTTTTCGTGTGTGTTAAATACCATAACCTAGGACGACGTTATTGATTAAGTTACATGATTAAAGCACCTACATATGTCTATGTTATTGAGTAAGACAAATATTCCCTTGAAGAAGTGAGTAGACCTACTTCAATTAATAAGGTAAGTATATTTGCACGTTATCTGTTAACGAGCATAACCAATATTGACTCATTTATTAAGTTTGTTGTGTGAATTGAGCAACTAACTTAATAGAATGTATGTGATCCCATTGATAAGTATGAATTGGTATGTGTGCTTAATGTGTCTATCATTCTAATTTTCCATGTTTTTTTAGGTCAACAATTATCACGCTTCATTTATTAATGTAGTTTCTCAATGTCATTTATATGTACCTATTTTCTTATAGTTTACACGTTTTTAGCTTCAATAGCATAACCTATAATGCTTCATTTATTAGTTTCTTGCTCAAAGTGACCTACATGTGGCTATTATCCTGTTATCTCGCTAGACTCGTTAAGTTGGTTGTTGAATTGACCTATAAATATCTATGATCTTATATAATTCAAAATGTCATATATGAAAGAGCCTAATTGGTTTGCATAATGAGAAAGTTCAAACATAGTTAAGAGCATATACATTTACTTAAGCTCCCAATATCAAATCACATTAAAAGTATGAATCTATATTTTGTGTGCTCTGTTAGAATAAGATTGATTAATTATTTAGTTAAGATATTGAAAATTTATGACTATTTAGTTTTAACTCCACTAGTCATTGTATTTATTATATTGATTAATCTTCCTTATTAATTAGGGATTAACTACGAGACTCCTACCTATAGAAATGTCTAATCTCACCACATAATATGATATAATAAACATATTTTCAGTTCTAATATGGTATGAGAGCAGTTTCTCAGTGTAGTTTCTCTTGCTCACAACTCAGTCCTGCACTCAAAAACCAATCACATGGAATTGGATATTTTCTTTGTCAGAGAAAAGATTATAAAGAAGGAACTGAATGTCTCGCATGTGCCTGCTCAAGACCAGTGGGAAGATGTCTTGACTAAGCCTCTGTCAACTGCTAGATTCCTTTATCTTAGAGACAAGCTTAGGGTTTGTGACACCCTCAGTTTGAAGGGGGACTGGAAGAATAAGCTTGATTAATTACTTAGTGGAGATATTGAAAAATTGTGACTATTTAGTTTAACTCCACTAGACATTGTATTGATTAATCTTCCTTATTAATTAGGGTTAACTAGGAGACTCCTACCTATATAAATGTACAATTTCACCACATAATATGATATAATAAACATATTTTCAGTTCTAATATCTGTTAGAATAAGCTTGATTAATTACTTAGTAAAGATATTGAAAAGTTGTGACTATTTAGTTTTAACTTCACTGGTCATTGTATTGATTGTATTGATTAATCTTCCTTATTAATTAAGGTTAACTAGAAGACTCCTACCTATATAAATGTATAATCTCACCACATAATATGATATAATAAACATTTTTTCAGTTCTAATATACTCAATGTGATAAGGTTTATAGAGCAATACAAGAAATCCTCCTACCAATAGACTGTGTATGTTTTCCAGCAACAACATTTATTGATTTGTTTTGGTCATTTTTTAATAAAAAAATATAATGTTATTGATTTATAACAAACTTGTGCAATAGCACGAGTCAAAAGTCTAATGAAAATGAAAATGGCGAAATGTTGAATTGGAATATAAACAAATGACACGATAAAGTGAAGAGAAAAAATTTAGTGTTTGGCGCCCAAGGTGTTTTGTTGCCTCCACTTCTAAATGTTCAACTTCTCACAATGGCGAAATGTTAAATTGAAATATAAACAAACAACACGATAAAGTGAAGTGAAAATTTTTTAGTGTTTGACCCTCAAGGTGTTTTGCTGCCTCCACTTTCAAATGTTCAACTTCTCATATTGACACCTTTCACAACCTTTCAATTCATTTATTAATAACAATAAATTTAGATAACAACATTAATATGTCCAATCACAAGAAATTTTCCCGTAAACAATCAATATCAATTTTTTTACAATTTATATTATAGTTACCCTAATCCTTAACAATAAATTTATATTATCATTGTTGTTGTGTGAGTGTTCATTGTTGTGCAAATAAATTGATTTTTTTTTATTTAAGACTATCAATTTCTTTTATTGATTTTTTATATTTAGTTGTTGTTTGTTTTCTTAACTTTTGGAACAATATATTCTTATGATATGTTGACCTTTTGAGTGAATATTAATTTATGAAAATAATATAATATTTGATAAATTAAATGATGAGCAAAGATGAGTTATTTTACGAAGTGTGATTGATGAATTATTTGACTATATATAATTTATGAATTATTCGAGATGTGTAATTGATGAGGTGATTAGGTGATGATGTGAACATATGTTGATATATTTGATGTGTTAAATTGAATGTATGATGAAGATGATATAACGATGTGAATATAGAATGATGTTGATATGATGATGTGTCGATTATGACGATGTGGATATATGATGATGTGCTGATGTGATTATGTTGATATATGAAGTATTTGACGATGTGTTGATATGACGATGAGCTATATAATGACGTGCATTGTCGAATCTTTATCTAGTGTTCACGCATTCATGGTCAGTCTGATTTGACGGTGTGAAAAATTATGATGTAACGATGGAAGATAAATCAAAAACATACATCGGATATCCAAAAACCAGTATCATATGCATATAGAGTCAAGTTAGGGACATTGCATACATAATTGCAAGACTATATGGAAGATGTGATATTTAACGATGTGTGATTATATGGAAGATGTGTATGTGAAAATGTGATATTCATTAATGTACTTCTGTTATGGGTATGTGTAAATGTTGTGTATTAACTCGATGATCTTTAATGATGTTGATGCTTACATATTATTATAAGATGTTGGTTAAGGTTCGTTGATTTTATTCTACGATTATATAAGTGTAAATGTGAATACTATCTGTCTATGATGAATAAATGCTTAAGTATAAATGATGTGTTCTTTTGTCTAAAACTACACATGTGTTTATACATTTCTTTATGTTGAATGTATTCTCACCCTACTTGTTGCGGGTTGGACACTTACGCCATTGTGGTGTAGACCTGCAGGAAAAGGACACTCAGTAGCAGTGAATACTACATGATGACTTTGGAGCCTATTCATTTTGTTTATCGCTTTTTGGGAGTCTTATTGGGTCGATGCTTTGACTAGGATTTTGGGGATTTGTGTTATTTTTCAGATTTGTTTGCAGAATTCTTTTGAATTCGTTTTGATGTTATTTTTGAGATGTGATCTTTAGCATTGATGTTTTGAGAACTATTTTCCATTGTGAGTATTTATTTAAAAATGAAGCGTTTTTGCGTTGATAAAGAAGTATGACACCCTTGAGATGTTTTTATTCTTTGTTGTATTTTTATTTTATTAGAAAATAAGTTTTGGGGTTTTAGGGTGTTAAAGAAAACATATTCACATTAAGATGTGAAAACATGAAATCATCCTTTAACTACATGGTAATCCATCTTTAAATAAAAAACACAAAAGACGTTTTCATAAAATGGTGTTTGGAACAAGTAAGTTTCTTAAGATGACAGTCGAAATCACAAACACATCTTTGAATTTTCTTCTCTTAGTAATTTTATAAATCAAACTAATAAATAAAAAAACGCATCCGATAATCAAACTAATTAACGAAAGATAAAAAATATTTAAAGACCAAGTCAACTAACAAAATAAATTTTCACATGTTTTTCTTTACGAGATACTTCCACAAGTTCTAATTTAACTGATAAATGCCAAAATTGTTAAGTTGGATGTTATGACATGGGTTTGAACGTGAGATCCTCACTTATATTGTAGGACTGCCAATAAACCGAACCAACTCGAAAATAGTCTGTGATTCAATTCGCTGATTAATTTGTTGAACTTGGTTCATGGACCAAATGAGTCAGACTTAAGTTGAAGATCAAGCTCGCTAATAAATGTCTTGAACTTAAATTATGTATAGTTCAACTTGTTTGATTCATGAGCTAACTCGATATGTATAATATTATATATTGTCAGTTACAAATGTCATTTGAAAAAACAAAAAAATATATACCACAAACTCAAATAATTGCTTATGATATATAACCTATTTATAATTTTGTATATATATATATATATATATTTGTTGTTGTAATGTTTCTCAATTCTACGTTTAATTGTCTCTTTTAATTCTTTATGATATATTATCCTTTTTATCCATTCGTATGTTTGCATGAGTGAGGCTATTAAAGAAAATACCTAGCGCGAACATACTTATTCCCACATCGGCAACACTATGAACAATAGAGAGCCAGATTGTCTGTAATAGAAACAATGTTTAAATTGTACAAGAATAGAACATTAAAACAATAGTACTATGACCTATGAAGCCCGAATATGTAGTACGGGTGCTAGTACACGTGTACGCGGATACGTGAAATTTTTAAAATTCAGGATAGAAACGGCTAAGATACGTTCACAAAATATTTATACTAAAATTTATATGCATGTAAAATACTTGAAATAAACATTGATTACTTTTAAATACTATATAATCATAACACTCAAAGTTTAAAAAAAATAGTACTTGTGATTAGAATAAAAAATATAAATTTTTAGTACAAATCATATTCTATTTTAATTTATATATTGGGATATCAACAAATGCATCATTAAAAGAACTCAAAATAAAGTTTGTTTAATATTTATTTGATTGAATCCTCTCTCTCTCTCTCTCTCTCGCTCTCTCTCTCTCTCTCTCTCTCTCTCTCTCTCTCTCCTTCCATCCATCAAAAACATAATTTTTAATTGGTTAGTCGAAAAACAATTGTAGCGATTCATATCTTAAATTTCATACACATCTCTATTGAATTCTCACAACACAATCTCACTCTTTTACCCTTCATTTTTCTCTCTCCAGGATACGTCTATGTGAAGTATCTGTGTGTATTTGTTGAGTATCTTATAAGTATCCGATAAAATATATAATTTAAATTAAAATAATTAATTCTGATACTCCGTGGGTACGTATCTGCGAGTATCTGCAGGGTATTGATATCTGATACGTATCCGATACAGGGACATCTCTATTTTAGAGTATATGGGCTTCATAGACTATGACTATTCGTAGCGGTGCATATATTTCTCCTTTACTTGAGCGGTCTTGAAATTAGTGAAATTTAAAATTCTTTGAACTATTTTTGTTCTCATCGGAGTTTTTGTTCATTTACATTATTTTATTCGAGCTATCAAGCCAAATCTAGTTGTTCACGAGTTTGAATTGAGTTGAGTTCGAGACGGAATAAAAGTTCGTTACAAACTCGAGTCGAGTTTTGAGCCGATCTAATTGTTATCTGATTTTGTATTCTCAAATTGGTTAGATAATCCTTTAGAATGCCTCTGTAGTCGATAATTATAACTTATTATGTAATGGGGTTAACTCCCCCATCATCTTTGTATTATTGTAATGGGTTAGAGTACCCCTTGAACTCCATTCAATAATACACCTCTTGCTTATAAAAGAAAAGTTCGACTCAACTCGACTCATTTCCAGCCTTATGCATTCGTATACGTGATTTTTTATGTGGTTATTATCATTTCGTCTACCTTCAAAAGAAAAGTTAACAAAAGACATATTTACACACACAACTATGAGATCTCAATTTTAAATCCAAGTAAATATATTGGTATGATGATATAATAATATCACTATTGATAGTCGAGTTAAACCATGCATTTAGAGGCGATTAAAAACATTAATTTCTAAAAGTTACTAAATAGACACGTCGATTTCTCTCTTAATCAAGTCTTAACTTCCAATCAACTATTTTTGTGTGTAAAATTTGATCAGATCATAATTCATAACCGACTTTTTCTCGTGAAGGGCCATTAGCAAAGGCCCAAGAAAAAGCCCAAACAAAAAATCTAACAAAGCAAGAATCTCTCCACTTTATCATCATCTATTCATCTTCTTCTTCTTCTTCATTCATCATCATTTCTAACAAAAACCCTATACCGACTCAAACGCAACGCCATTTCACAACAACAACCCCAAAAACCACATTCAAACCATTCAACCATGGCAGGACCCGTTTCACAAGATTGGGAACCCGTCGTCCTCCGCAAAAAAGCTCCCACCGCCGCTGCCAGAAAGGATGACAAAGCTGTCAACGCCGCTCGCCGTGCCGGAGCCGATATCGAAACCATGAAGAAACGTTGAGCTTCTTTCCTTTTCTTTCATTTCTTTAATCCTTCATTTTATAAATATCGCTAACCCTAGGATTTCATGTTATCTTTGTGCTTTCGATTGAAGCGTTTAATTTGTTAAATCACTGTTTGGATTATTTCTTGATATTTCTTATTAGGGTTTGTGTTGTTAACTTTTTTTATATTTCATTTTTTTTTATTTGTTGTATCTTTTTGTATGTTAAATGTGAAATAATGAATGTTTTTTCTTGGTGATAATCTTTGATGGTTTTTCATTTCTGTTTTTGTTGATTTTGTTTATCTATCAATATTACGTGGTTAAGGCTTTGTTTGGATAAACAACTTAATTTGTAGCTTATAAACAAACACGTACCATGATATGTGCGTATGTTTAAACAATGACAAGTCGACACCGACAATAATTTGAAATAGATGAGATAATTGAATGTAATCACATATGTCGGCGTCGGCGTGTGATGCTGCAAAAACTTGTCAGAGACATGCCTTCGATCAGAAGTGTGGCTGTTGTGCGGTGTATAAGCTATTTCTTTAACACGATACAAAATAAAGTCACATTGTTTTCATATAAGCTTTGTTTTCATAAGCTATCTTGGAGAGCTTATGAAAATAAGTTGAAAACAACTTATGAACAAGTCATCAGCTGTTTTCATAAGCTCTCCTTAATAGTCAGACTAGTGCTTATGCTATTGTATAAGCTCAAATAAGCCAATCCAATCATGCCCTAAATTTGGCGTTGGACTCTGGATTATTGAAAATAAAGATAATTGAATGTAACCACATGTGTTGGTGTGTGTCACTGCCAGAAAATGTCGGACCCCAGACATGCCTTCACTCATAAGTGTTGGTGCTACTTATTGTATAAGCTAGTTCTATAACACTACTTAAAAGAAAGGCACATTGTTTTTGTATTAGCTATAAGCTGTTTTTGTAAGCTATCTTTGAGAGTTTATGAAAATAAATGCCTTCGATCAGAAGTGATGGAGCTACATAGTGTATAAGCTATTTCTATAACACGAGATAAATTAAATTCACATTGATTTCGTATAATCTCTAAGCTGTTTTCGTAAGCAATCTTGGATAGCTTATGAAAATAAGCAGAAAATAACTTATGAAAAAGTCATCAGCTGTTTTCATAAGTTCTCCTTCATAAAGTGCTTATGCTATTATATAAGCTCAAATAAGCCAATCCAAACATGCCCTAAATTTGACATACGACTTTGGATTATTGGATTTTCAAGACTACAAATAGTTTATGAGCAGTTTTTCTGCAAGTTGGTTTTGTAATTTTATGTGTAGTTTTTTTCATTGATTGATGTTTTCTCATTTTTTTTTCATTGATTCGCTCCATTTTCTGGTCAGAGTGCTGATTGTGTTGGGTTGTTCTATACATTACAGATAATGCTGCGACAAACAAAGCTGCCTCTAGCAGCACTTCATTGAACACTAAGAGGCTTGATGAGGATACAGAGAATTTAGCTCGTGAGTCTCCTGTTACTCTTATTTTTTTTCTTCCCATTTTATAATATTGAAATAACATTTTTGCATCTCTTTGGGGGGTTTAACTTTTATAAGGTATTGTATGTATACCTAATTTCTTGGTGTTTCCCTGTGTATATATCTTGTTGGTTGAAGCATGCGAGTTGAACTGGAGGTTAGTGTTGTCAAATAGCGGTATAGTAGCGCCATAGCACTATAGTGTAGCGGTATAGTAGTTTTCCGATACATGGTTTAGTTCTAAGTGTTGTCAAATAGTGGCTATAGCAGTGACATAGCATTGAAGCATAACATAATTTGAACAAACTACTATTTTCTGCAATCCTTGGTGGATGTAAAACTTAACCACCATAGAAGTTACCTATAGATGTATTACTAGGTGCTAACTTTTGGAACTTGGAATATCATTAGACTGTTTGGATGTGCCATATGTATATATCTTGCTTAATTAATTATGGAATTCATATTCTCTTACTAGCTTGGACTTAATGTAGATATAACATGTTTTTTTTTTTTTT
>Ga0228711_1000847_pt1 | contig 41510 bp, 23 predicted proteins | sample MedpolnodulmetaG_2_FD_177996 | JGI IMG/M metagenome (GOLD analysis project Ga0228711, IMG submission 177996) | Root nodule microbial communities from Medicago polymorpha collected in Santa Monica, California, United States - brown nodules | ecosystem: Host-associated > Plants > Roots > Nodule...
GGCCTAGCTTTAAACTTAATATTGGACCATAAATTTTGGCAAGTTTGGCTAATGATTTATGTGGTTTATTGTTCATTACAAAGAGGTTTCCAACTATAGGAAGAGGGAAAGGTCCTGGTGGAAGTTTAGAGTTTGTTTTGTTTCTCATTTTGGATGCAAATAGTGAGTAAAAAACTTGTGTAACAATGAATATTAACAAGAACATGAGTATATAACTCAGAATATCCATATATGGTATTGTTGCCATTTAGAAACACAAGTAAAAAGGATATTTATGTAAGAAGGTTATATTATAACTTCTGTTGTGATGTTTTGGGTTCACTAGAGTGTCCTATTTATAATGCATCTGATTCAAACATTAGTTATTGGAAAACGTACTTGTAACTTTTTAATTCATTAAATAGTCAAGGTAGAAAAGTTTTTGATAACGATCATTGTATAGTTTATTGTTATCCACTTTTTCTGTTACTATTAAAAAAATATTTAGATCATGAGAGACACAACCTATATATAAGAAGCCTAGAAGAATTCCTGATCTCAGCGTCTTTAATGAAACTTACCAAGAGTTTACTGACCATAATTTCAAATTTGAACAAGTCGCAAGGCCAAATTGGTAAAAAACTTCAGTGTTTTTTTTCATTAATTTTTCATATGAAAAATAATGTTTAAAATTTACAAATATTAACGTAACAAGAAAAACAGAAAGACAAGCACGCGATTGTCCATCTTTTTGTTAGTAATAATGATTAAGGTTAAATGTGTTTTTAGTCCCTAGAAATATACCAATTGTTTTAGTCCTTGTAAAAAATTTCTTCCACTTTTAGCGCTTCAAAAGTTTTTCATTTTCACTTTTGGTCCCTCCTTATAAGGGAACTACTAATATCTAGAATTCATATTTTTAAATAAAATTTTACAGAAAAATTTATAATATTATATGAACTTTTATATTTTTAGGGGTTAAAAATTCATATTTAATTCATGTTTTGTCAAAAAAATTCTAATTTTTTTGGAAAAGACTTTTATAATATTATACACATTTCATTAAAAAATACATGAGTTGACTCAAAAATAGATACTAAAAGTGGTAATTGAAAATTTTATACGGACAAAAAGTCGAAAGAAAATTTTGAAGGGACTAAAACAAAAAATTAATATATTTAGAGGGATCAAAAACATATTTAACTTAATAATTATACGACAACAAAGTAATAATAATTAGAGTACATCACAAATAGAGGTGTCAAATGGGCCGGCCCGACCCAGTTTGGCCCGAGTGGGCCAATTGCATAAATGGGTCAGCCCGGCCCAACCCATTTTAATTAGGCCTCATATTCTTGAGCAGTGTGGGCCATGGGCTAGCCCAGGCGTTTTACTCTTTTTAATTTTTTTTTTACTCTTTTAATTATATGTATTTTCTATATATTAGTCACTCACAACTATCCTTTTGCTAAAATATGATTGGATGAACATAGAAGTGTAAATAATTTTTATATTTTTTTTTAAGAAGCTAAATTTGCCCACCTAAATTGACACTAGAGAGAATCGAACCTGAGACCTCGAGGAGGAGCACACTCTCAGATCTCAAGTCAAGACCACCAGGTCAACCCAAATGGGTTGAATAATTTTTACATTAACATTGAATATTAATAAAGTTCTAGATTATTTCTTTGATTGAATCGAATTTATAATTTATAAACTTTAGAATTTTAAAACTTTGAGGTAGATTCATTCACTTTTATTAAGTTTAGTTATTTAAATATTTTTTATTAATATATTTAAAACTAGTTGATAATTTTTTCAAAAAACATAGTGTTTTACTAAAAAAAATCAAATGAAAGTATTGATAATGGGCCGACTCGAAGCCCGATGGGTCAGCCCGGACCGGCCCCATTTTTATATGGGTCAAATGAGTTTGGTCCAAAAAACCCAAGTGCAATTTGGACCAGCTTTTTGAGGTCTGATCCTTTTTTTACAGCTCTAATCAGAAGTGGAAAAGGATGCATCGTGATTGGCTAGGCAGGTCGGGCAATAGGTAGCATGCATAAGCCCGCATTAATATACCCTAAACTTCATGCTTGTTGAGTTATTGTGACTTGGGTTTGAATTAAAAAATTCTGTTAAAGATTTTACTTAAATTATTTTAAATTTTTTTGTTAATTATGCTTTCGATCGATAGAATTTGTCTCACTTGATCTAACTTTTTTTTAAAGAAATTTAGTTCTTTTTTGTGGTGGTCGAGGTTTGAACCCTGGACCTTGCATATTTTATGCATTGTTCATACCAAATGAGTTAAACTCACGAGAACAAAGAAATTTAGTTCTTAATGTTATACAAAAACGTCCTATAATTTTTTTTTATTTTACCCTCTTAAAACCAGCCAATGATTTTCACTTTCAAGATGTTTCACATTCACATCCTAAATCTGTTCCAAAAAGATCTCAACTTTATTAAAGAGTTTGCTCTTTTGATTCTCTAAGATTACATAAGTCTTCTTACTCTTAACTCTTTTTTAGACAATGAAAATATATAAGTCTTAGTTTCTTTTTCCCTACCAAATTACTTACGATATAAATTTTATTGTATTTTGGGTCAACATATTTAAGCTGCATGTAATGTGCTAAAGCGACACAAGTACATTTTGAGGCAGGAAAGAGTCTTAAGGATAGGTATAAATTGGATTGCATTTATACTTTGGTCAAAAAAAGAGAGGATTGCATTAATATGTTTCGTCATTCACTTTGAATACGAGCAGCCTAAACTTATTTATTCACTTATGATTACGTATAGGGTTGCATTTTTCAAAGTCCAAAATGAAAGCTTATGTGGTTCAACAAAACCTTGATGTATTGATTCCAATGGGTAAGGTCCTCCTCTGATGTCAAAATCATACTATCGTAATTCGTTACATACAGAAAAGTAGTACTATATGAACAAGTCATCTGTGTGATATATATTACAGATGATAATAAAAATAACTTTTCTTAAGCAAAAAGAATTGACGTTTGTAGTTTTCTTATGAATAATAGATCATTGCTCTTACTACAATTATTGTGAGCGTAGATTACGGTCTGAATCAAATTCTGGCTATATTAAATTAGAATAATAGATCATATTGACTTTATAATTCATGTTTAATTTGTTTATTTGAAATAGTTTTCAAATTAGAATCTTTCATTGTTTTCAAAGATTTATATATTTTTTTAGCCCAAAAATCTTCTTACTCTTTTTTTTACTAGTAGAAATGTTCTCTTAGATGAGAAAACGTGTAAAGCATCTCCAATATGAATTTCATTGATTCTTAATGCATTGGCGCCTTTGTGAAGCTTAGGTGAGAGAGAATGATCGACGAGTGATTAAAATAAAGTAGGCTTAAATATACTTTTGGCTCCTATCTTTCTCAAACTTGCGATTTTGGCCTTTTATAAAAAATAATAACAATTTTGCCCTCTATGTTTAGTCCCTTTTGCAAAAACCGTCCATTCCTTTGATTTTGACCAAGTTAATGCTTATGAGAACACATTCTTAAATCTCCTCTCACAGAGTCTCTTCTTCTTTCTCTTCTCTCTCCATCAAAAAAACAAAGAACGACAACAATCATCACAAATAAGTAACTTCTTTCATGGATGAACAACAACAATTTCACGAAAGGAGTTTTTCAATCTATGATGAGTTGGATTTTTAAAAATAGGAAAATACACACATGGTCTCCCAGTCATCTAAGAATGTGTCCACATAAGCATTGATTTAGTCAAAATTAAAGTAAGGGGTTACTTTTGCAATAGGGGCTAAACATAAAAGACAAAATTATTATAATTTTTTTATATATAGGGGGCCAAAATGGTAAGTTTGGGAAAGATACGGGATCAAAAATATATTTAAGCCAATAAAGTATTTAGATATGAAAGAAAGATTAATTAAGAGAGAAATGAATAAAGACACCAAAAGTCAATGACACCAAAGATATATTGAAATCTGCTGATTTAAGAGATATATAATAATTGAAAGAAAGAAAAAAAAGAGATATATAATAATTATAGTGTCACACACACAGTTTGAGTATTTCTTAGTGTCAAGAACAAAGAGTGTAAAGATTAGGTTCAAAATATACAAGTCTTCCAAACAGAGAATTACACGATAAAAATTTATAGTGTTTTTATTTTTTTAGGGAAAAATTTGTAGTGTCGTTCATTCTGAATCACGCATAGGTAGTAAATATTTGTAAATTTATTTTTGACTCATGTTAATTTCCTTAATTTTCTTTTTGACTTTTTATGGGACTAATGGTAATATTGTTCATTAAAGCTATAAGTTGTTTGGTGATATATATTTTAAAAATAAAATTATACTAGTTTACCCTGTAAATGTAGTACATTTTTTAGTTTAAAAATCATTTTAAAGATATAAGTTGTTTGAAAACATATTTTATAAAAGAGTTAATAGGTCTTTACCCCCTCTAATATAGACCACTTTTGGTTTTCCCTCCCGTAAAGTTTTTTGTCAGATTTTGTCATTATAATTATTTTTTTGTTTTAGAATACCCCTAGGCCAGTTGACTGTGCATTTTCGCTGATGTGGCATGATGCGTCATCTTTTTCTGATGACGTGGCATGCTGACTGTATATTTAATTTTATTTTTTATTAGGTACATGTGGCACTTGTGTTTTTTTTAATAAAAAATCTTTTATTATTTTAATCTTTTTCTAGAAATTTTAAGAATTTTTTTATTTGTAATTAAAAAAATCACAAATGCCACGTGTACCCAATAAAAAATTAAAAATAAAATTAATTATACAGTCAGTGTGCCATGTCATCAGGAAAAGGTGACGCAGCATGCCACGTCAGTAAAAATGCACAGTCAGCTGACCTAGGAGGGTATTCTAAAACAAAAAAAAATTACAAGGACGAAATCTGACAAAAAAAATTTATAGGGGGGAAAACCAAAAGTGACCTATATTACAGAGGGGTAAAGGTCTATTAACCCTTTATAAAAACATATTTTCTGGTTATGGTTGTCGATGGCTCTACACCACCGCCGTCTCTAGATGTCAACTGAAATGATCTGTCGTTGTTGGAGTTTTCTCCACCTCCTTCTCAGATACTACATTCCCATAACCATATCGTTTTTAACATAAACATCAACCTCTTCATTACCCAGAATGTTGTTGTAGGAAGTGGAATAATTGCTGCAAATACGGGTCTATTGTACAAATGTTGGTGGGTGAAGCGGAAAGAAAGTGTTGGGAGGAGAGTGGAGGCAAGAGGTACAACACTGGAAACAACGACAACACATGCGTCGACAACAACTATGATGACGACAACTGCAACGACAACAGCTGCGACAACAACACTGACGGCGTCAACACATGTGACCACAACACCAGGGGAGGGAGGTATCGAGTTTTAAGGTGAATTTGGTGATTTTTCCTTTGGAATAAAATTATGAAAGACTTCTTCTATGTATTGTATTAGTTTTGTTAATTTATATGCATTTTTTCATTTATATATCACAAAACAACGAAAAACATATATATCAATATGTATTTTATTTGGAAAATGATAATATGTAATGACTAAGTAGCAATGTTCGGTGTAATCACATAATTTAGTAATAGTTGAATTTTTATTTTTTTTTCAGTTAAGGTTAAATATAATTTTGGTAGCAGCTAAATAGTTTTATCTTTGGATATAACACAAAAAAAATATACAATTGTTATAATATTTATACATATTTTAGTTATAGTTTTGAATACATTTTAGGACATTTTATCATATTTATAAAACTTAATAAACCAATTATATCCTACCTCTTTCCCCCTCTCTATTTGATTTTTTAATTATTTCCCTCTACACATACGAACACACGTCCGCACACACGCGCGCACACTTTCTTTTTCTGTGTGACTTAAACAAACACCTCACCCTAAATTGATCCTTCCACCCAAAAATATTACTCCCCCCTTTCACTTTTCCATCAAAATCCGTAACTCACTCCCCCCTTTCATTTCATCCACCCCATTCACACAAATGCCTCTCCGTTAGTCTCATGCCAACACCGACAGGATAAATTTTATGGAAAAACTTATTTCAATGATAAATAACAATTTCAAAAGAAAAATGAATATAGAAAAAATACAAAGCTGGTAAACATGGAAAAGAACATGGCTAAAATAACTAGCTAGTCTTAAATACACAAGTGAGGATAATGCTACTAAGATTTTATTCATTATTTACATGGAACAAAACTTGATCATAATATGACTTAATCCCCTTAAATACACAATTTTTAGAGATAAATTAATATTTTCTTCATAGTATTCAGCTCCATAGTATTCTTGTTTGGTGGTGAATGTATGTCCTATATTTTTTTCAAGTCCTATGTCTTTCTGAGAGTCAGTATCAAATAACAGATTCTTAAAGTAAGATGTTTTAGCCAAGGCGCCATCAGGCAGTACTCCATATCCCACTTCAAAAGCAACTATCTTTTTTTTAATATTAAAAACAACTCTACTTTAGTAATTACTCGCTTCAAAAGCAAACCCAATAGAGGAGGTGGAGGTGTCGGAGAATTTGACAGCTCTATAATATAAAATCAAGGAATAAAAATGATGGAAAGTATCCAATTTTCTTCTCCTCTATAATAATCCACCAATCTTTTATTTTTGGGTTGATATATTGTTGTGAATATACGATTCTTAGTCTTTACTTGTGATAAAAAAAATTGTATTTACATATATAATTTATTGTCGAAATGTTAAATAACCTTATATAATACAAGTACTATATATGTCATATTGTGAAAGTAATATATTTGGAAGTGACATGTGAATTAGACAATGGAAGTTCGACCCTCAATCTACCACCAATTTATGATGTTTGATTGAATGATTAACCAAGAATAGTTGTGGTGTCAGTTTGAACAAAGCCTTAACAAAGTAAATTAAAGCACCATGTGGTGTTAAAATTATCTCCCTAACAATAATTAACATGACATAAAACTTTTATAAATACCTTTAATTAGAAAATAATTAAAAGTGATAATATGAGAAAAAGTTTATAAGCTCTAGGTTTCAAGTAAAATAATAAAAACTTAAAATTCCAAAATGTAAAAAGATGAGTTTTATTATCATTATATGATTGAGGATACACCTAACACAAACGTGAAAGTAAAATTACTGAAACCGTCTTTAGTATTATTAAAATTAACAAGCTATAAGCATAAAAGCTCTTATGTAAAAATAATGATAATTTCATTAATTTAAACTTACATGCCATCCAACGCCAATTGCATTAGTATGTGCAATAGATCTATTTCTATCACATATAACTGCAACACTTATTTGACCATGTCAACTCTAGGATTATAAACGCTAACAAAGCCGCCAACCCCAATAAAATATATACAATTGTTATAATTTTTATACATAATTTATTTATAGTTTTGAATACATTTCAAGACATTATATCATATTTATAAATATTTTAAATTTAACTTAATGAACTGAATACAACCTACCTATTTTCGCCTCTCGATTTGATTTTTTTTTTAAAACAAATTTCCATTTCCATATACCCAATTTTTTATTTCCCTCTACACATACAAACGCACGCACGCACTCACACTTGCTTTTTTTGTGTGACTTAAACAAATAGATCACCCTAAATGGATCCTCCCACCCAAAAATATTACTCCCCTGTCGCGTCATTTTTCGGAGGTAAGCTATTTTATTAGCATAGACTCACTATTTTTATTTCACGACTTGAACTTTTAATTTTTAAAGGAAATGGAAAAAAGTTCAAATAAACCACATTTTTAAAGATTAAGGGTTCGGGGGTTGGTTATATTTAGGGAAGGTATTAACACCCTAAATATTCGTAGTACTCTACGAGAACCTCTTGATTTTATTCAACTTTTGTGCTATAATCTGCTTGCTTTTTTTGTTTAAAAGAAGGAATTAAAAGTAGTAATTAAAAGAAAAGAAACATTTATATTTACATTTTTTATTGATTTGGAAGGACATGGTCCTTTGCCTACGTACCCGTGAGGGATCAAAACCTCGTAGTTTGGGGTAAAAATTGATGTTTGATTTGTTATATGTTTTTTATTAGTTTTTGAAAAAGGTTTTAAAATAAAAAAGCCAAGTGGCAAGTAAGAATTGGTTTGTATTTTTTATATTGAAAGAAAAATGACTCAAAGTAGAATTAAAATTGATTTGAAGTTTGATTAAGAAAGAAATAAAAAGAACGATCACTTGATTTTGGATCAAGGTTTATTGTGAAAATGATTTTTTGTGATTTTTGGTTATTTGCATGTTTTTTTGTTATTTTTTTGAATATTAATTAAAACATAAAATAAAACTAACGTAACAAGAAAATAAAAGCACGAGGAATTTCCGTAGTGACGTTGGATCACCACGAAAACCTTTTTCTAACCTAATATTTTTTGCATTTTTTTGAATATATAACAGCGGAATAAATAAAATAAAATAAAAGAAAGGGACAATCGAAGGGACAAAATTACCGAAGGGACAAAATTCCAAAGGGAAAAAATTACCGAAGGGACGTTTTTCGAAGGGACTTTTTCCAAAGAGACTCTTTCCGAAGGGGCTTTTTTCAAAGGGACAGAAAAAAAGAGGGAGAATAAAAGAATAGCTCGTCAACACAAGCTAAATGAGGGAGAAGAGAGAAAAAATTCTTTGACAACTCAAGAGAACTTTTTGGTGTGTGAAATTGTGAGGGATGAGGGCTCTATTTATAGGTGAAGAAGTTAATGAAAATGGAAAAGTGGTTTAATGGTTTTTGATGAACAATTATGGTGAATTTTGGAAAAGGAATGTTAAAGTTGACACTTGGCTTGAAATTTTTTTAGACCTTGGACATTTTATTTTTGGACCTATTCTAAGTAATAAATAAAAAGAAAATAACCTAAAAAAACAAAATAAAAATAATATAAAAGATGGAGATAAAATAAAATAAAAACTAATAAAAATACAAATAAAGTAAATAAAAAAGACTAATAATAAAATAAAAATACGGGTCCCAAAACGAACCAAAAATGAGGTATTTTAAAGTACCTTTCTGCCGAATTTTTCTCTGAAAAGTCAGATAATATTCCGGATCAAAGGGTGTATGACTGTAGGGTCTTAGGTCAAAAATTGGGGTATGACAGATGCCCCTATTTAAGTTTCTTCGTCCGGAGATTTGAAGATGAAATCTTTGATTTGACGGACCGAAGAGACTTAAATACATAGTACACCATTTTTGACCTAAGATGCTATGAAATGCTTGTGATGCAGGTACGGGTGCAGGACGGCAAAGATGCTTTGACTGGGACGAGAAACAACGACGGGATACCCAAATTCATTGAAGAAAAGGGATCTGACTCCGCTAGGGGGAATGTAGTTTCACTGGGGAAGATGATTAATGAAGACAAAACTTTTTAGTGACATCTTTTGACCAGACACACTAGAAGTGGAAGGGTAGGTGCAAGTTGTCCATTGTTTAGGAGTGACCACTCAAAACACGGTAAAAGGTAAACTCAAGTTGTCCATTGTTTAGGACTGACCACTTGAAACATGATAAAAAGGTAAACTCAAGTGGTCCGCTGTATAGGACTGGTAGCTTGAAACAAGATAAAAAGGTAAACTTAAGCGGTCTGTTGTCTGGGACTGGTAGCTTGGAACAAGATAAAAAAAGGTAAACTCAAACGGTCCGTTGTTTAGGACTGGCGGCTTGGAACAAGATAAAAAGGCAAACTCAAGCGGTCTGTTGTTTAGGACTGGCGGCTTGAAACAAGATAAAAAGGCAAACTCAAGCGGTCCGTTGTTTAGGGCTGGCGGCTTGGAACAAGATAAAAAGGCAAACTCAAGCGGTCCGTTGTTTAGGACTGGCGGCTTGGAACAAGATAAAAAGGCAAACTCAAGCGGTCCGTTGTTTACGACTGGTAGCTTGAAACAAGATAAAAAGTAAACTCAAGCGGTTCGTTGTTTAGGACTAGCGGCTTGGAACAAGATAAAAAGGCAAACTCAAGCGGTCCGTTGTTTAGGACTGGTAGCTTGAAACAAGATAAAAAGTAAACTCAAGCGGTCCGTTGTTTAGGACTGGCGGCTTGGAACAAGATAAAAAAAGGTAAACTCAAGCGGTCCGTTGTTTGGGACTGGCGGCTTGGAACAGGATAAAAATGCAAACTCAAGCGGTCCGTTGTTTGGGACTGGCGGCTTGGAACAGGATAAAAATGCAAACTCAAGCGGTTCGTTGTTTAGGACTGGTAGCTTGAAACAAGATAAAAAGGTCAACTCAAGCGGTCCGTTGTTTAGGACTGGTAGCTTGGAACAAGATAAAAAAAAAGGTAAATTCAAGCGGTCTGTTGTTTAGAACTGACAACTTGAAACAAGATAAAAAGGTCAACTCAAGCGGTCCGTTGTTTAGGACTGGTAGCTGGAAACAAGATAAAAGGCAATATATTTGGCCTTTTCAATTCTGGTAATGTAATCTTCAAATCAACCTCTATTTGTTCAAAAAATTTACTCTAGACCCTTCAGCAGGAGCTGTCCATTTCCTTGATGATTAAGCTTTGCCAAGATAGTTTCAATAGGTTTTGTTGGAAGTGTTTGGAAAAGATAATTCAATAACTATGAAACATTGACATAGATCCGAACACCACTGAACATCGACACCTGTAATAATTTAAGAAAATGAAATAATTGAATACAATTTCATGAGTTGTGATGCTACATAGCTGAATAACTATCTTCTTTTCATTGAAAGAGAAAATACATTTCTTACCAAGTAGACTATCCAAAAAAAATATCATTTTTACATGATAGCATCTAAAATCTAAAATTGAAATACAAAGCAAAACGGATTGCATATATCTCTTTAAGGTGCTATTGTTGTGCTTTGCAATTGGTTTTTTGCTTTTGATATTTGAAGATGGTCTCCATCATATGCAATTCCTATCACCCCAACGTGTGCTCTCAAATCTAAGTCTTTCTTTTTACTGATAATATAAAAAATGTTTCTGATGACTTGTGGAACAATTTTTTGGGTGGAAACTGATGTAAGCTCATCTTCATATCTATTTGGGGATGCTATATCATATGGTTATATTTTGCTTAAGTCAAGGCATTTGGAACGTACAGACACAGTAGACTCGCACAGACTCGCAAGTCTAGAACAAGTTTACCGAGTCCATGAACTTTTTTTAAAAAGCAATTTTTTATTTTTGAAAAAAGTCTAAAATACGGCCCAAATTCCAAATCAAACAAAAAATATGAATAGAAAAAACCTAGAATCTTATAGCCCTAGAAACGAAAGGTTACTTTGTCTAACTCGGGTTAGAAACGAAAAGACACTCTCTCAGCGACGATGTCCGATCTCTCCTCCATAGTTGGCGAACACTTCACCTTCGACGTTCTCTCAAGTTTGTATTTTGTAAATCACTTACTTGTTGTTTGTTTTCATCGACGACGTTCACTTGCTTCCTTTTCGTGTAATCGCTACCTTGTTCAATGTGTTTCATCTGGGGCAGAATTTGATGATGATGGCGATGATGATATATGATGATGATGACGGTTAGGATGCTGGTGAAGATGATGATGGTGGTGGTGATTTTGATGATGAGCGAGATTTCTTTAGAGATTTGGATGTTTGAAGACATTATCATATACATTGATGACCATAACATTGACGGCGATAACACGGGGGCATGAGATATCTACGAATCGAGTATACGGACCCTTTTCGAGCCTGACAACCTTTGTTATAGCAGCTTTAGTAGTGTTAATCAATTTACAAGTTTAATTATACCCATCGAAAAAAATTAAAGAAGTGTCTTTATTCAATATGAATGGTTTATTTGTGAATTATTTGAAATCGTCGTAATCAAATTGTTTTTTTAATCAAGACATTTTTAAAAGTATTTTTGTTGATTTGTCATAGCTTTTGATTTGGTATTGGATTAAATATAAAGCTAATGGCTATACATGAGGTTTTACTAGAAGCCACTCAGGAAGATGTCTTTTAGCAACCCTCAAGGTGTGTGATTTTCATTTTTAGTTATAACTTTATTAAAAGATGCATTCATATAAATTAGTTGATGTCTTTTAATAAATGCTTATAGAATAACTCGGTGAGAATTAACTAATCTGGAAATCAACGAATCTGGTGAAGGAACACATGGATCCAGATCTACCATCCTTACCCTTTGAAGTTGTTCTACCATTCTTACCCTTTGGATCCAGATCTGGAAATCAACGACGGTGACAAGGACCTTCATTCTGCAACTCTTCCTTCGAAATGTATGTTCTACTTCTCTACCAACATGATTTTTCAAATCTATAAGGAGGGAAGGGATGGGTTGAACACGGAAGACGCATCTCCGACAGCCGCCATAACACGGTGGAAATTCAAAGCATTACGGCGATACCAACACATTTTGAATCAATCGATCATTTCAAACAAATCAACCTCAAAATCGCTCACTTAGGTATTCAATCAAACACTCATATTCATGTCTTTTATTTTGCATTTCGTTTTTTGACGAATTATTTGTATGCAGAATCGGTTCTTGAAGAAACCAATAAAAAGCTAACATAAAGGGATTTGTATTTAGAAGAGTGTGAAAAGCGCATGAGTCACATGTCTGAGAAAATTCATCATCTGCACTCTACTCTCTCTTCAATCAAGCTCTGTTTATCTCGGATCTAATTTGACTTTTTTTTCCAATAATTTTGTATAATTAGTGGATGAATTTCTTAAGAGATGATGAAAGAGTTATGGTTATGAACAGGCTGGAATCAATGAAAGGGAATCAACAAATTTCTTTATTCTCATACCCATCTTCCTTAATGTTTACTGGTATGTTGCTTGGAGAGAAGAGAAGAGGTTTCAGGTTTTGAAGATGTCATTTCGAATTGGTCTAAGAAGAGGAGGGGTATTTTTGTCCATTCACATGTCTTTTGGCCAATCAACAGTGCCACACCATTAAATTTTAATGACATGACAGTGATTAATAGGGGAGAATGACTAGATTTTAAATGATTAAATTTTGGCCGGACAAAATGTCGGGATTAGGGAATACTGAGACCAATTTTTAAAAACTCCTATTTGTAAGGACTAAATACGTATAAAAACTTTTATTTTAATATTGAATTTCGATATATAAAGATCTAGGACCGAATTTCAAACCTCAAATTACTCACTTATTTATCTTAATTGTGAATTACTAGCAGCTAAATTAATTTAAAAGAAAAAAAAAACAATTTGCCTTAGCTTGTTTTTTTAGTTTAAAGTCGAAGACGAATACTTGCGAAGAAAGAATGGGATAATTTTTTAGGGAAATAAAGAATGGGACAATTTTTTTTTAGGGGAAAGAATGGGATAATTAATAAATTAATCAAATAATAAAGAGAAATTATATTTGAATAAACATTTTATGAAAAAAATTTCTCTTGTATTCATATCATTTTTTCATTCTATTGTTTTGGTTTTTTCTTTTTTGGTGGTGGTCAGAGTTTGAATACCAAACCTTATATATATTATACATTGTCCATACCAAGTTAAGTTCACGAGCACCTATTATTTTTGTTTTTGCGTAAGACAAACATTTCATTGTATTTTTTAATTGTCCCGCAAATTATCCCAAGAAATGGTAATAATAAGATAGGAAATAGGTTCCCTGAAAAAAGAGATATCAAAGGTAGGTAGGACTAAGAATAAATAAAAAATGAAAAGGAAATATAAATAATGTATGAAAGAACATTGAAAAGGGGTTAGTTAAAGTCGAGTTCATACATAGATTTATTCATTTCATTTTGTTACTTGCTGTGATCCGAACGAAACAATCATCATAATTTCGGTATGATATCTATCTTTTACACCATCACTTGTTTGTGAAAATTACTCAATTACACAATCACAATCACAATCTCAATCTCAATCTGCACCATCAAATTCAATTCTCGCGTGCCTCTAATCAATTCATATCAAATCAATTTGCTACAGCTACTTCTTCATCAATTATCATTTCATTTCTAGGTTTATAGCTCTTTCTACTTCTTTTTCAAAGAACTAAATATATTTTTTCCCAGAAAAATGTAATTTTTATCCAAGATTTGAGCCAATTTTTGTATATACTTATTTGTTTTCTTATTTATTTTTGTGTTTATTGTTTATTTTGCAGTTATTGCAATTATCAAGTGTTAAATGGCCTTTTTCATTGTTACTACTCTGTGAATGGAAGTGGTTGTTGATACTTGGATTTTACAAGTATATCAGATATTTTCTGTGAATTAAGTGGAAATAACGATCAATGGTAAACCCGAAAGGGTCTAGTCAATCAAAAATATGCTATCGGCCTATACGACCGTCTGATTTCGATGTTTTAGAGCGTCTTCATGGTCGATTATTTCCCATCAGGTGAGATCATTGTGTTGTTGTTCCATTGGTTTCAAGTTTGAGCATTTTGATTTGTGTTTGGTTTAACATATTTATGAATCTCAGGTATGAATCTGCTTTTTTCGAAGATGTGGTAAACAGACGGGATATCGTATCATGGGGAGCAGTTGATCTTAGTCGGCCGAATGGCCAAAGTGATGAACTTATTGGATTTGTAACAGCGCGGATTGTTCTTGCAAAAGAAAGTGAGGTTGATCCCCTTTATATATAACTGTATGCATATTGAATTATCTCTTGAAGTGTTGTATGAAAAACTTGCCTGAAAACAGAACGTGTTCTGTTCCTACTACTCTGTGGAAAGTGTGGCTATTTGATGCTTTCATGATTTACTTGTTTGCTATAAAGGGATTTTTTATTTAGCTGATTCTTGTTGAAAATGTGTTCAATCAATCTTCTTAACCCAAACAAAGTATGTGATATGTCTATGTTCAAGCCAAGAGAAACTTGATGCAGAAGTATGCATTCCTTGATACCAAAATTTGAGTCTATCAATCTTTTTGACTTAAGATAGCCGTGTTTGATGTAATATTTGATTCCTAGTTTACACTGTCTGCTTAGGTGGCTTGATCTTTTTATTAGTCTGATGGGAACCAAGAACTAAACGGACCTGATAATGATCCATTAGTTTACAACCCAACTAAACCTCCCATTTGGAGTGTTTATTTTAATATTCTTGGAGGAGAAAATGACTTATGATTCACTTATGCGTAGTTATGTATTTATAAATTGTTTGAAGACATATTTATGAGTAGTTATCCATTAGGAATATATATTGTAGTGGTGTCTGAAACTAGTGGTACATTTTGATTATAACTTGTATGGTGACAATTATGGGCAGTTACATATTAGCCTATTAAAAATATATGCTGTAGAACCAACCGGGGTTGGGTCTAGCGGAACGGGTTAGTCTCCCACAACATAGCGAACCAAGGCTCAAATTCTGGCTGGGAGTGGTGCCCACTTTTGATGTCAGACTGTGCCTTGAATAGGATTAATTTAACTCCCAAGGAGGGAACCTGTGTGAAACCGGAAAAAAAGAAAAGAAAAAGTAGTGCCTAGTAAAAAACTGGCTGTGTTTATGTTGCAAGTTTGGACAGAGAATATCAAAATACTCTCTGGTAGGAGTCACATAACTCCTGGTTTTTCATAACAAGTTGTATAGGGTTTGAATTGTGTGATTCAATTGCATTAGTGAACAATTTACCAGCTTGTGTGAATTGTAAGTTTGGACAGACAATACCCGTTTTTTTTTTTTTTTTTTTTAATAAGTAGACAGAGAATACTCTATGTAGGAGTAATATGAATTTGGGAAACCTTTTCTTAGTTGTATTGTCTGTGCGTTGTGCATTTCAATAACATTATTCACCAATTTATCAATTGGTGTTATATCCTAGTCTTTTGGTGCTAAGTGCTGAACATTAGGTAATGGACTTACTCAAATTATTTGCTATAAATCCGATTAAAATGTCTCAACCGATAGAGTAGGCCCTCTGTAATTCTTTGTTTAACCTTTTGCTGATAATTGTTAATTGTTGATTGAATATTATTCTTGTAGATAGTGGATTTGCTTGGATATGACTCAGCCAAATCTGACCAGACTTTAGTGTATGTTCTAACACTGGGAGTAGTGGAAGCATATAGGAGCCTTGGAATAGGTAGCAGTTTGTTTTGTATTTTAATTTTGTTAAAGTCCTCCAGTAATATGATTGGTAATCTAATTTGTTCCTCATCACCAGCTTCTTCTTTGATACGGGAGGTCTTAAAGTATGCTTCAAGCATTCCAACGTGCCGAGCGGTTTACTTGCACGTGATTTCTTTCAATATCTCAGCAATCAATTTATACAAGAAAATGTCTTTCAAGTGTGTAAGAAAGCTGCAGGGCTTTTATTTTATCAATGGCCAACACTATGATTCATTTTTATTCGTCCACTACGTAAATGGGGGACGGTCTCCTTGCTCGCCATTGTAAGTGCAATATCTTTCAACTTATATGCCCTGATGTTATATTCTGACTGATCTTACATGTTTGTGTTATAAATGAATGTACTGTGAATCTGTGATAGATAGTGTAGAAGTTATTGTAGTATTACTCCTTAACTGGAATATAGGTTTTGCAAACTTCTTTTTTACCAAAGTAATGAATTTGAACCAAAAAGGTTTTGTATTCTTTATTTGATATATGCATATTTGACTTAATGTGTGAAAAATATTGTTTCAATGATGCAATATTCATGCAATTGTCAAAACGATTATTTGACATTGGATACACTACTGACACCTTCTAACTAGGTTTCAGTTTCCGAATTTTTTGGACTTTAATATTGATTTGATGTATACTTGTGGTTCCTTTTATCTATAAAAAACACAAATTCCTTAGAGAATTTTATTTTCCATTTCATATTTCAGACAGCTTCTCTCTGCATTTGTAAGCTACATGAAGAGTGGCTTTAAGGCAGTGGCTGCCAAGCTGTGCAAGAACGAAGTTAGGAAGATCTCAAGGTGGGAAAAGTGTAGAGAAAGCCATTCTCTTGTCTCACTCTCAACAATATCCAACAAAAGAAACATGGCAGTCGAGTCTACTGGTTGCGAGTTTGTGTAATTTTTTCCCTGCTAGTTTTCTTTTTCCTGTACTATTCAATCACACTTATAATTCTCACTAGAAAGGTGCCAAAATTATACTTACTGTATGTAACTATTCTGTCAGAATAAACTTAGCAATCCAGAGATGACACCAAAAATGTAGGCCACACACATATAATGTAAGAGTATTTAAACAAATTATTTTAGACCATGGGTTGGCTCCCATTCTTATAGAAGATAATGCTGACAATTAAGCGTGTGCAATAAGAATTTGTGATTCTGTTGATTATTGTCGTAATTGGCAGAAGTACTAGGAGTAGGACATTCAGCTTTCATAAAATGTTTTGTTGGAACACTTTGGAATAGGAGTTTTTCGTGATTTGGAATAGTAAATACATGTAAAAATTTTGCGAAATTAAACCCCAAACACTTTTCTATTTTCACACTTTGGAATAGTTGTATCACAGCACACAAATCTATTCCATTAATGGGTCTTTACACTAATTTCGTTTCAGAAGAAAATAAAATAAATAAAAAGTGAAAGAAGAAAAGGAGAGATTTTTTTGCTATAGCAAAACGTTTCAACAAAGGTTAAGCTACAACTTAGAAGGGATGCGCGTCACATTTAATACTAATACCATGTCTTTTTTTTTGGGACCCATGTCTTTTTGTTACAACACTCAAACTCAACATTTACGGTGTGTATGAAATGCTAAAAAATACGAGATTGAACATGAGTAACACCGTTCTAGAGACTAGACAAATTAGGGAGTAAGAGACATGACAAAAATTGAAATTGTTGTCTTTAACTAAATCACAACATAATTTTTTGTATAAACTACAAGTTGTCTAAAATAACAAAATAATCTTTTGTCCACCAAACATCATATATAACAAAAAAGTTGTCTAATGTTGTAAAAGTTTGTCATGTAGTGTTTTGTGGTTATGTCATGCAATTATCTGTGCAAACGTACTTGAACTAAATTTGTGTAAACACACTTGAATTGAGTTTACATAAACATACTTGAATTGAGTTTACGTAGACGTACTGGAACCGAGTTTGAGTAAAATCTAAAGTACAATGGCACATGAACTAAGTATATGTAAAACATACTTGTATTTACGTACTTAAACTGAATACGTGCAAGTGTAAATGTAATTGAAATGAATTCATGTATAGTTTTCAAACATGAAACAAACGAAAACACAGAGAAAAAATCTTCAGAGAAACTAATAGAAGGTCTTGTGTAAGCTCCTTAAACCTTTTTTGGCAAAAATAAAATACGAAGTGTGAAAAAAAAAGTATGAGACGAGGTATTTTCGGAATAATTTGTGTCAGGGTGTTACTAAATTTTTTTGCATAGTAAACAAACCTAGATGGATGAAAAGAAACTATAAGGCATGACAACTGTCTTCCTTGTCTTTGATCCTCGACTGAGGTACAAAATTAGAACCCAACTCCGTATCATGTGAGGTTCAGGTATCCCACCCCATCATCACTTAAAATTGGACTGCATTTTAATATTTTTTTTATCAAAAAAAGTAGGAAGTACAAAAAAACAATATGATAAAGATTTGTTTTAGGACCCACCTTAAAAATTAAAAATAAACATAAGAATATAATTTAAGGGTATGTTGAAGGATTTCTAATCACAATTACCTACATCTTCCCCATTTTTTGAAATTGAGGAAAACCCCAACCCAAATACTTTTAATAGTGTTGATTTTTTTGTCAACATCGTAAAAGGTTCAAACGAGTACCCATGCTTCAGGCCTATAAAATATTTTGTGCACAATATATTCTACAACAAATATTTCTCCTCTATTTTGTATAATAAGATGTTTAAATTATTTTTAATATAAAATTGAAATAGATTAATTTATATGCACGGATAATATAATTTTTTCATATATGTGTATCTAATCAAATTATGCTATGTAGATATTTTTTGAGATAATTTAAAAACTAAATTAAATTCGAATTAATGTAAAAGTATCACCCTCATTGTCAATTCTTTTTTAAAAAGGTGTATTTAATTAATTTTGTGATTTTCCGTATATAAACACTCCCCACAAAGTTGTATGTACTATACATTGAGAGCTTCACATACATACATTATTCCTGAGAAGTAGAAAAAAAATCTGAAAGAAAAATCAAGAGGTTGAGTGCGAAGGTGAAGAAGCTTGTACGCATATCATCATCATCATCGTTATGCCTATGGCTGCTTCAACTTCAACAACCTCTTCTCTCACTAATCTCTCTCTTCCACATCATCATCATCGTCATCACCGCCACTCTCCTTCTTCAATCTCCACTCGATTCCATTCTAACCGTTTCTTCTTATCTTCTTCTTCTCTCTCTTTCTCTTCTCCTCAACGGTAATAATTCTACTAATTTCACTTCGTTACAATTGATTTCAATAATCGATTCTAATTCCATGTATTTCATTTCGACTTATCTCAAACTGAATTATTATGTAACGTGCTTTTTTCAGTGAAAGAAGAGTTGTTCATGGCGGATTAGGTTTACTACGGAATAAACCAGATTTTTGGAAACACTATTCTTCGGTACTTTCTCCACCGGCGGCGGCACCGTTCCACCAAAGTTGTGCCTCTTGTTGTCTTGCTTCCACTAAGAAACGCCGTTCGAGTCTTGCGAGATTTGTTCCTGGAGCTTTTTTTGATAATTCTTCTTTTGGATTATCTAAGGATAAGCTTCGTCATGGTTATGTAAGATTTTTGTATTCAATTCTGCTTGATAAACATGTTTTTTGAATTTTTCTCATTCGTTACTTATTCGAAGAATTTTGATATCATCAAAATTTAGAGTAATTCGATGCTTGAATTCAGTTCATGTTTATTTATGTTGAAGCTTCTGGTACATGTTAAGTTTTTTAAGGCATTATCGACATTGTCTAATATTTCAATCAAGATTGTTAAAGTCGTGAATTAACTTGTGGAATCAATTCCACGAGTCCTTGTAGTGAAACCGTATTTACTCTGGTATTAATTTTGAGTTGACTAACTCAAATTTTAGTTAACTCGAAAACGAAACCTTATTTACCCTGGTCTTGTAGTGAACTCGGTAAACTTGGGTAGACTGGCAGAAATTTTTTAACATATTTTTTGATTTTTTTTTTCATCTCAGTTTTCATGTTTGGTTCCATTCAGACTTGTAGTGGATACGTTTTGCGTAAGCAGTCATTTTGGTTGCTGAATGTGTGCGACGTGACACTGTCATTATAGTCCCTGAATGTATCGAATGTGCAAAAACTATCTCCAATTGTCTCATAAGTTAGCCATTTTGGTCCTCAAATATGTTTTTTGTTGGTGAGTTTAGTCCATAAAATTACAAACAAAGTGATGCTTTGGGATGTATTTGCAATTTTGACATTAAGGGACTATAACAACAGTACCTCACACGTTCAGGGACCGAAATAGCCTGGTTATCCGATAAGTTTTTGAAGAGATTATCATCATTGTTTAATATTCCAATTTCCTGTGTTTAAGATTTCAATTTTTTAAATTTGATTGCATTTAGGCATAAGCATTGTCCATTTTTTAATATGTCGTTGTGTGAATGTATTTTCTCAGGTTAAGAGGGTTCAAGTTCCGCATGCAACTGTTGGTCCAGATGAGCCACACGCCGCAAGCACAGCTTGGCCCGATGGCGTTGCTGAAAAACAGGACTTAAGTTTGTTTGATTCTGAACTGGAAAGGCTAGAGGGGTTTTTGGGTTCTGAACTTCCATCTCACCCCAAGTTGCATCGAGGTCAACTAAAGAATGGGTTGCGTTATTTGATTCTGCCAAATAAAGTTCCACCAACCAGGTGAGCTCAATAAATGATGATAGATTGACAATTAATAATAATACATACAGTACAAAGACATATAATGCTTTCTGATGTGATATGAAATGAAATGCATGATATTTCAATCATTTTTTGGAATAGAAACCAAAACTAGGGTGTTTTAAGGTGGAATTGTGGATTTCACTGATTTATCACTCGAGTTTTTTTTTATTATGCCATTTTAATGATCAAATTCAAGGCTGTGATAAAAGATGTTTTGATATCACTGTGCAAACATAGGGCATTTGCTTGCTTTGGAGGCAAATTGTTTGCATCATTCAATTCACTTTCCAGAGGCACAGCTCAGTGTTATGCCCTCATGTTTTTCAGTGGTTGTTGTTTCTGCAAGATTGTGAAGCTGCGACTGATAGCTTTAAATAGTGAAATGCATGCAATTTAAAACAAATGTGATTTTGTAAAGTGTTCTTTGTTCTTATTTGAAATATATATGTAGCATTAACCCTTTTATAATGAATAATTACACAATCGATCATGTGACTTGAAGAAGATTTATTAATAAATTGATAAACTCATTATATTACAAAATAAAATGTTGTACATATGTCCCATGCAGTTTCTCTAAAATCCACTTGTGGCTAACTTCTTAATATCCACTTGTGGCTAACTTCTTAGTATCCATTTGTTGCTATTTTAGGTTTGAAGCACACATGGAAGTTCATGCGGGATCGATAGATGAAGAGGATGACGAGCAAGGAATTGCACATATGATTGAACACGTTGCTTTCTTAGGAAGTAAAAAACGTGAGAAGCTTTTGGGAACAGGAGCCCGCTCAAATGCTTATACAGATTTCCACCATACAGTGTTTCACATCCATGCTCCTACCACTACCAAGGTTTGGACCATTTGGTGTGCGGTTCTTTGTCTTGCGTTCAAATATTAGGTCAATGGTAGTTTTGCATTTGGAATTTTGGATGTCTATGAAGCATTGTTTTGTTACAACTTATGAAACACTAATCCAAACCAAGCAGATGCAAACAGGGAAAAGCGAAGTTTATCATGTATCTTTGACCGCGCAGTATATCAAAAGTTATTGATGTTTTAATGAATATGATTAGTTTACATTTTGAGCAGCACAGTTACTTGCTCTAGTTTTTTTAACTGAAGTTGTAAGAACAAATCGCATGAATACTCCCAATGCTCACTTGGTACTCTGAATGTGCAGCCCTTAAAATTTTGTGACATTAGAAGGTAAATCCATGTCAATGCCATGAAAGGAATAATTATACTTATCGTTACTATAAAATGTGAATAGTTCTTTGAAAGAGATTCAACATTAGGCTCAATTTGTAAGAAATTGATACTTCTCCTGAGAAAGAAAATGAAATTGAAGAGGCAATGGTTTAAAAGTCGAAATCTAGTGTTCTTGTTTACTACACTTATTTTGTGTTAAAAGCTTCTTCATGAACATGTTTAAATTGCATACTATTTCCCAATGTGTATCCTGCATTTTTTTGGTATATACCTGTGTGGTGTGATTAGGCATATCTGTTTATTGATGTGGTTGCTTATTGGTGAATCTTTAATGTCAGGATTCTGATGATCTCCTTCCATCTGTTCTGGATGCCCTGAATGAGGTACTATTTATTTATTTTATCATATAAGCCACTTCTAATTTGTGGAAATGGATATATTAGATTTGACAAGGTGTTTCATCTGATCTAGGCGTTATACTTTTTATTTGACCCTACTTGAGCCATCTGTAGAGGCATTTAAGGGGAAAATGTGGTAAAGATGGCTATGGTACTTCTAGACTGGCATTATCTCACACCTTATGGTTATTGATGCATGCAGATAGCCTTCCATCCAAAGTTCCTTTCATCTAGGATTGAAAAAGAACGACGTGCTATACTCTCAGAGCTTCAAATGATGAACACCATAGAGTATCGAGTTGATTGCCAGGTACTGTAAAGGATATCTTCTGGAATCAACTTGACATTTATGCTGAATATTGAAAGTCTCTTTTCCCCTATTTAATTTGCTTTAGTTTTTGTGATTGCAGTTGTTACAACATTTACATTCTGAAAACAAGCTGAGCAAAAGGTTTCCAATTGGATTAGAAGAACAGATAAAGAAGTGGGATGCAGAAAAAATACGAAAATTTCACGAGCGTTGGTATTTCCCTGCAAATGCTACTTTGTACATTGTGGGCGATATTGATAACATCCCAAAGACTGTTAGCCAGATTGAAGTATGTCAAATATAAATTTGAAAAGCATTAGTTGATCATGTTAAGTTCATATGAGTCTTATACAATAATAACTATGGTTATGCAGGCTGTTTTTGGGCAAACTGGTGTAGATAATGAGAAAGGTTCTGTAGCCACTCCAAGTGCATTTGGTGCAATGGCTAGTTTTCTAGTTCCTAAGCTGTCTGTTGGTCTAGGTGGAAATTCTATTGAAAGATCAACAAATACAATGGATCAATCAAAAGTATTTAATAAGGAAAGACAAGCTGTTCGTCCTCCTGTGACGCATAATTGGTCACTTCCTGGAAGCAGTGCAAATTTGAATCCACCACAAATATTTCAACACGAGTTGCTTCAAAACTTTTCAATTAATATGTTCTGCAAGGTATGAAGAGGTTTATTTTTATTTTTTTTACCTTATTTCCTTTATCTTTTTTGTAAATTTAACTATGGAGCTGATATCTTTGTTGCTAGGATGATTTTATAGACCTTGTATAAAAAAAATATGGTCAATGAGGATGCTGGGCATAACATATGAAAAGGAAATCTATGGTTTACTGGTTCATTTAGATCTACTGGTCTAATGAACAATTCAGATAAACAAATACTGTATGCTTTTAAGCTGTCTAATTGATGTTTTTCCTGATTTACTTATGATAAATAGAACTTATATAGTGTTAAGCAACAAGCTCAGTTGGTAAGGTAAAAAATTGAACCAGTTCATATGCAAATTGTCCTTGTCATACTGAAACAAAAAACCTTCTGGCACATATATAATGGCCATTTAATGACTTCACTTGGTCTTTCTCTGCATCAGAAGAAAAAAAATAGTATTAGAATCCCGTCATCCATTAAAATTCTATCTCTTTCACATAGCTCTGCGTTGTTTCATTAAGTGATAATGTGCACTGCCTTTGCCCTTGCACTCCTTGAAAAAAATTTATTCTAATATTAACTGAATAATTATTCCTTAGATAGACGGTGATTCTGTGTCGGACCAAGCTTGTGTTTTTTAATAATGAGCGTGTCTGTAATTTTGGTTACCATGGTCTGGGATTAGCAAGAGATATCCTCACTTTGTTTCCTTTCATACTTATTTTTAACATGTACCCTCTATTCCGTTAGTTAATACTTCTAGATATGATAGTGTTTGTGTCCCACCGTGCTCTCTTTTGATTATCTTATTGAAATTGTATGCAGATTCCAGTCAATAAGGTCCAAACATACAGAGATTTGCGTATTGTCTTGATGAAAAGAATATTTTTGTCAGCTCTTCATTTTCGTATTAATACAAGATATAAGGTGAGTTGAAGTCCTTGTTATCTGCTACAGTGCTATACTTGATCATGTCTTTCTATACGTCAACTGTAGGAACTCATTTGGTTTCCTTTATGCAATATCTCATACCTGAATACTTGATGCATGTTTTTCAGCATTAGTAAAAGAAGGTTTAATTTCTGGGGCACGGCTTCTGTTATGCATCTTTAGTGTTTATAAATACCCCCCCACCCCTACCCAATACTGCTGTAAAAATTATTAGCTTTTGTCAATACTTCTAAAGAATAATAATTAGAAGAAAGAAATGTAAGAAAGAAAATGAAACTCTTATGTGAATATTGGAGACGTCAATTAGGTGATTTGGTCATGTTTTTCTATACTTAACTATGCATAACAAAGGTTACCAGTTGCTGACAGTCAAAGCTCAGATCATATTTCAATCTCAAAGTCACTCTAAAAAAACTTCAATGTTAGTAGTTTGTAATCTACTGGATACTCTGTCCCTTAGCATCTACATATGTTATCGATGCATGAAATTTAGAGTTCAAATCCACCATTCACTTCAGTTGAATTGGATCATAGTGATTCTGGAAGGGAAGGATGTAATGTGACCACTAACTTTGATCATGGTTCAATCTTTAAGTCACTCTAAAATCTTTAATATTTGGTTTTTCGTAATTTACTGGATAGTCTATCCCTTAGCATCTAAATATGTTACTGTTGCATGAAATTTACAGAGTTCAAATCCACCATTCACTTCAGTTGAATTGGATCATAGTGATTCTGGAAGAGAAGGATGTACTGTGACCACTCTTACCATAACTGCAGAACCAAAGAATTGGCAAAATGCTATTAGAGTTGCTGTTCATGAGGTTTGTTTCCTCTGCTGTGCTTCACCTGTCTTCGTAATGGTGCAATTTTTTATTTTCTTTTCATTGCTTGTTTCAGTTAGTTATTTTATGCTCCGCTTTGTTAATACCTCAATTGTTGGTTTTGCTCCTTAGTTTAATCTTGAAAGATATAAAATTACTTGAATTTAAGACAATGATTTGAAGATTTTCAATGGTCATCATCACTAATTTTTACTCTTACAATTGTCCCCTGAATTCATTTGGTGGCAAATGCATATAGAGAAAACTAGATTGTTTTGGGTTTAGAATTGCTTGAATGATGGCCTTACTGCATTTAATCTATTATCATAATCTAATGAAAATTTGTATGTTGTAGGTTCGCAGACTTAAAGAATTTGGTGTTACTCAGGGTGAATTAACTCGCTATCTAGATGCCCTTCTGAAAGATAGCGAACACTTAGCAGCCATGATTGATAATGTATCTTCTGTTGATAACTTGGATTTTATCATGGAAAGTGATGCTCTAAGCCATAAAGTTATGGACCAGAGACAAGGGCATGAAAGTTTACTTGCTGTTGCTGGGACAGTTACCCTTGACGAGGTATTTTTATTAATGGTCATTGGACATTGTGCATTTCTTTATACTTAATTAAACCCCCCCTGCGTTTTAGCTGTTCTTGACTCTTATTTTATTAAACCAACTTATGGACGTAAGTCTCTGTTCTGTTGGAGGAATTACTTGAACGAATTTCTGAGAAAATTAATTGATATGAAGCTGTGCATCAGTAGAATGTTTTGACTGGACTAAACAATTACTAATTGATTCCTTTTCTAAAATAAGACTCTATTTTACATAAACTAATGACCTAGTTAAAGAGGGAAAATATTTAGAATACTTATTAGGTCACTTTCAATTTATTGACTGTACTGCAAATAAATTTTCAATTCGTTGAAATTGTTCCTTTGTAAATTTATGTTTTTTTGGGCGTCACTGTTCAATTTTTTTACTGTAAAATTAGTCAAAGTGTAGTAAATGTATTATATTTTAATTTTGATTTGATTTAATCAGTATATTCAAGAGGTTATTTCACAAACTTCATATTCAATTTTGGTGCAATTTATAAAAATATAACTGGGAACTTTTATTTATATATTTTAAATATCTTGTGGTGCAGGTTAATTCTGTTGGTGCTGAGGTATTAGAATTTATAGCTGATTTTGGGAAGCCTACCGCACCCCTTCCTGCAGCAATTGTTGCTTGTGTTCCCAAAAAAGTTCATATCGAAGGAGCTGGTGAAACAGAGTTTAAGATATCATCAACTGAAATTACAGATGCTATCAAAGCTGGATTGGATGATCCTATAGAACCAGAACCTGAGGTACCTTTTTCTCTAACTTAAATCCTTGCTAGGTAATCCTGATTTGACATTAGAAATATTGAGTTCCCCAATGGCTGATGGCTTGTCTATTGGTTTTGTGTGTTAATTGCATTTAAAAGTTATGTCAATTCATGAGTTATAGCCACAATGAGTGGTGAATATATTTTTCATGTGCTATGACGTCAATCTGCTACAATGATTAAATTTGTTCTATTATATATGAATGCTGCAATTCTATTTGTGAGAGCCAACTTCATTCATGAGTTGGGTGCATCTTGGTTGCTGCTCAGCTAATTGCTTATATGCATATGCAGCTTGAGGTTCCAAAAGAACTTGTACCATCATCAAACCTACAAGAGTTAAAAGAGCAGCGCAAGCCAACCTTCATTCCAGTAAGTCTTGAAACAGATGCTACAAAGCTACATGATGAGGAAACTGGAATCACCTGGCGCCGCCTTGCAAATGGAATTCCTGTCAACTATAAGGTTTGTTGTGTTTATATTACGGTTTTCATAATTGGTGTACCTTATTTTCCTTGCTCTGTGTACTGCATTCAATGCTCCAAGGTATCTTTTGTTCTCCATCTCACATTTAAGAAATTGTGGCTCAGTCTTCAAGGATTCCTAATTCTAGTACTATGCTGCTGCTTCTTAATCTTGTTCTTTTCTACATTCATGGACTGTATGGAGATGGAACTTTTCATAAAATTAATTTCTATTATATTTGTACTTCCAATCACTTTGTAATCTGATTTCATAAAAGCAATAATATGACCTGAGTTTCGAGATTCGCGTGAAGAACTCTGAACTTACACTGCTTAAGGAGGATTTGTTTTTTGTTTCTCTGTACTTATTAATGCCTTTCATTGTCAACAGATATCTAAAACTGAAACTCAAAGTGGTGTGATGCGGCTGATTGTTGGTGGTGGACGAGCAGCTGAGGGTCCTGATTCAAAAGGATCAGTGATTGTGGGTGTTAGGACACTTAGTGAGGGAGGTCGTGTTGGCAACTTCTCAAGGGAGCAGGTAACTTTTCTTACCAACTGATGTTCCAAATGTTAATATTTGGCTTATGGTTATTTTCCATTGTCTCATAGTAGAGTTACACACATTTGTATAAATGGCATCCTTGTCTATTTAGTTGTTTCTTGTTATTCTTTGCATTTTGAAGCTTATGGTTTATTTGCTTCTGTTTATTGATTAATTAAATATATGTTTTGATTTTTTTTCCCTCCAAAATACATGTATAGTTAAAATATTGGTTGAGCAAGAGAAACCTTGGATAGCATATTAAGATCTTGTCATGCTTACATATGTTGCACGTGCACCGGACTGCCTATGAGAGCATGCTTTTATAATACCTCTTTTCAGTTCATTCAAACTGAAATACAAAACTAAGATCCAAGACAGAAACTTTTCATTCAAACACACCAAAATTTAAGCCCTAATGTGCATAAAATGATTGGTTTTTTGAATGTTGGCATTATACTCAGATTGGTAGTTTATGATAGATGTTAAAAAGACCCTTATTATCCCAGTCCAACGGGTCAAATGGTCTCCATCAATGCGAAGTGTGCTCGTGCTCATATCTGTTATTGGATGCATAGACTGGATAATTCTTTTATACTGCGAAACATTGATGGCAAATGAACTTCATGTCGGGAGAACCTAGGCCATTTTTTTATGACGTAGATTCAATTATTCAAATATATTGTGAATGCGATTGTGACATCTGCTCAGTGAGGATAATTTCAGTATCTAACAACTAATTTACACCTCCATTTACTGACTGTCTTGTATTTCATATATAAATACCAGGTTGAACTTTTCTGTGTTAATCACCTGATCAACTGCTCCTTAGAATCTACGGAGGAGTTCATATCTATGGAGTTCCGTTTTACTCTACGGGATAACGGGATGCGTGCAGCCTTTCAATTGCTTCACATGGTGCTTGAGGTATGCATCTTGTCAGTTGTTACTGTTAACTCTTATAGTCGTATGTTGTTTCTATAAATTCCTCGTTGTTTTATATTACAACATCTGCTATGTTAAATTCTTTATCTTGTTTATGATGTGCAGCATAGTGTCTGGTTAGATGATGCTTTTGATCGAGCAAGGCAACTGTATCTGTCATATTACCGATCCATCCCCAAGAGCTTGGAACGCTCGACTGCTCACAAACTTATGGTAGCAATGTTGGATGGAGATGAGCGATTTACTGAGCCTACACCGAGTTCACTAGAGAATTTAACTCTGCAATCTGTTAAGGATGCTGTAATGAGTCAGTTTGTTGGAGATAACATGGAGGTCTGCTGTTATTAATATTGGATCCATAGTTCTTCCATTACATTCAAAAACTAAAATTTGTTTTATGTTCTTCAGGTATCCATTGTAGGTGACTTCACTGAGGAGGACATTGAATCATGTATTCTAGACTACCTTGGCACAGCCCAGGCCACGAGAAACTTTAAAAGCGAGCAAGAATTTATCCCACCTACGTTTCGATCATCTTCATCCGGTTTGCAGTTTCAAGAAGTGAGAAACTAAGCATAAAATACCATATTTCATGTTTGTTTTTGAGTAAATTTGCTGTGCAATATTTAATTCTTTTGTCGGATTTATTTTATATGGACTTTAAGAATTAGTGGCTCTTGAAACTGATGCATTTCTGATCATTATTATTTGATGGACTTCAATAATACACAAGGCTTGTGACATGTGTTTATCTGATTTTACCTTGTGTGCAGGTTTTCTTAAATGATACTGATGAGAGGGCGTGTGCTTATATTGCTGGGCCTGCACCAAACCGTTGGGGTTTTACTGTTGATGGAAAGGACCTGTTAGAGACTATTGATAATGCATCATCAGTCAATGGTGAGCTTTGATTGTATTTTGTGGTCATCTTATCTTTTATTGTATTTGAAATTATTTTTTTGAGAATTGCTATTAGTTGTTAAGTGCTAGGAATAATTTCCGCAGATAATGGGGAAAAATCTGATGCTGTACCAACAGAAGGTGGCCTACAAAAAAGCCTCCGTAATCATCCTCTTTTCTTTGGTATAACAATGGGACTGCTTTCTGAAATTATAAATTCTAGGTATGTATTTCTACTAACCTGGTATTTAGCTTACTTTGGAAATCTTAGACACCGTGCTTGACTCCAGGCTGAAAAAAAGCAGGCCAGCCTGTCTTGATGTTTTAAATGGGTCAACGCCCTACATTGGAGCTAGCTGACATCTTAAAAATATCTATGCCTTCTTAGTATCTTGAATATAAGGATGTTATTTTTACAAATATTTGAATGAGAGAAATCTCCAACTAGGCTTAAAATCTTTGTTACATGTTTTCTGCACAGGCTCTTCACAACAGTCAGAGATTCACTGGGGTTGACATACGACGTGTCATTTGAATTAAACTTGTTTGATAGGCTTAAACTTGGGTGGTATGTGATCTCCGTAACATCAACTCCAAGCAAGGTGTGGGCTCCTCTTATAGCATTTACTTCGTTTTTGCTGTTGATTTTTTTTCTGTTTACAAATTTCAAATCTAATTGATTTGCAGGTGCACAAAGCTGTTGATGCATGCAAGAATGTTCTTAGAGGTCTGCATAGCAACAGAATTACTGACCGGGAATTGGACAGGGTTAGTGACTGAATATGCTATGGTTGTTTTTACATTACAATATTTAGTTACAACATTGTTTAGAAAGAAAAAAAAATCTGCTAAACATGCATTATCAGTATTCAAATTTCATTTACTTCTTTCTTCTCACATAAACTTGACCCTTCTGCGTTGTGTTTCATTTCTCTGATTAAATCTTAAAAGTGAACAATGACCTTTCTGGCTAAAAAACACATGCACTTGGTGTTGGCGCCCTCATTCTACTTCTAAATATGACTTGAATTTTCTTCCTGTTACTGTAACATGTTCTTTTATGACTTCAAAATTTTGAGAATTTCTTTGGTTGTTTTCCCTAATGTAGGCTAAACGAACCCTTCTTATGAGACATGAAGCTGAAATTAAGTCAAATGCATACTGGTTGGGATTGCTAGCTCACTTACAAGCGTCTTCTGTTCCAAGGAAGGTGAGATTGAAATATTTGAATCTTGACATGCAATCAGTATATTCACATTTCTATTGCCATCTAAACTCGGTTTAAAGTTATGAGTCCTGCCAAAGTCTCAAAATCTGTCATGTTTTTACTCACATGTTTCTAAATCACTGCATTATTATGATGTTGACTGTGAAATCCAGGACATATCATGTATCAAGGACCTAACTTCTCTGTACGAAGCTGCTACTGTTGAGGATACATACCTTGCATATGAACAGTTGAAAGTGGATGAGGATTCTCTATATTCATGCATTGGGGTTGCTGGTGCTCAGACTGCGCAAAATATAGCAGGTGCAGTGTATTCTCAAAATGGTTAATTTTGGATTTTGCTTCGTTAATTTCTGAGGTCCATGTGTCACAACTATGGAACACAACACATTTTTTATGAAATTTTGGTGCATAACTTTTAAGACATTGTCTATGCATAATGCATTGCTCTAGCAGATCAAATTGGAAGAAAAAAGCTGTCTCTTTAGAACTAGTACAAATGGTGTTGTTGTGGTCAGTTGAGTAATTTTACAATCTTTTATGCTTATTATGCAGTTCCTATAGAAGAGGAAGAAGCGGGTGAGGGTTATCCAGGTGTTCTTCCTATGGGAAGAGGCTTATCCACAATGACACGGCCTACTACCTAATTTTTTTGGATGACAGTGTTGGTCTGGTTTGCTTTAAGACCTGGGGAGGTTAGTGTATTATCGCTATATTTATTCAGTTGTGGACTTCTGAAGATATTATCCATATAATCTGTTTTTTTAGTTTCTGATAGTTCGTTTCTTTTTGTCTACTTTGGGTTGGAACAATGTATTACTATTAGTTCTGTATTTTCCTTTCTTTCCCAACATACTATTTTTCACAAAATGACTTTTTTTTTTTTTTTTTTTTTTTTTTTTTTTTTTTTTTCTTTTTTTTTTTTTTTTTTTAAATTTTTTTTTTTTTTTTTTTTTGTAATTTTTTTGGCAACAATGGTTAAATAAATTTTTTGTGTATCTCTACAGGAAGCCATGTCTGGAAGTTTAGTTACAGGTCGTGGTTCAAAGAATTGGCAGCATATGTATTACAAGAGACTACTGGATTGATTCAAAACATTCAAACATTCAAACAAGTTAACATCCAAGCTGTTCCATCAACCTAAGAAGTGGTTCTTTGCTTGTGATTAATTGATTTCCTTAATCATCCTTTTATGCTTAGTTGAACTGCTAGTAAATTGTTATGGCTGCTTATACTTTTATAGGATTAGATTAAAGAAAATATAGATATGCTACAGATGTATAGGTGCCATTTTTTAATGTTGGCCATATTGTTTTTGGAGGAAAACTCTGATCATGTCTCTTTGCGTTGGTAATTAGCCCAACTTAAATTGTATATCATTGTTTCCTTGTTTGTAAAATTAGTGTTTTCTACACATTACTCTGTCTGTCACCATCTAAATAGGGAAATTCTATAACCATTTTATTATTATTTTCCCAAAATGAAAGCTAACAACATGATGATTTAGCAATCATATTTTTACTTGCCGTACATGTTTTTACTTGGTGACATTTAATACGGATTAAAGGTGTGTTTGAGTAGTGATGATGGGCATTGCTTGTTTAATGTGATAATGTTACGACCTCAATCTTCTGGCATGCTTTCCGAATTGGTATGCTCCTTACAACGAGTAGTTAATGTCAATTTTTCCAATGTTCTACTAACTAATCGGAAAAAATGCGCAAAGGGGTGTCCACATTGTCAACGTAATAAGCATTGTGTGTATAATACGTATTTTAGTGGGTTACATACATTCCTTTGTCCAAAGCGTCATCACCTTAACTAAAAATACTGGCAGGCTACTAACTGAGTTAATTTTCGTACTTAAAAAAAAAAATTGTTAATTAAAAAAAAAAATTGTTAATTAAATTAAATTTAATGGGGTTGCATTGTTGGTATAAAATGATTGTTTAATAATATTTGTATAAACTAACTATTTTGACAATTTTTGGAACATTTTTTCCCTCTTTTTATTAGACAAAAACAATAGAGATAAAGGTGGAGGAGGAGAGAGTAAAAGTACAATGAATATGAGAGAGACTTGCCCTAAAAGTTATCACAAAATAGTTGTATAAATATCATTTATTAAAATGATTTTACACTGACATTTTATGAGAATTCACAATATTGTTTTTTTGAGTCTACTTAGTTACCATAATTTTAGGTTGTCTTTGATTTTCTAAAAAACAAGGGATTGGACTTCACAACTTTTGTTTTTGTACTTCATTTGATTTGAAAAATTATGAACATAAAAGATAAGGGACCGGACAAAAATAGAAATATTTGTCCAATAGAAATATTTGTCCGTCATTAAACCATAAGACAATTTTTTGTTTAGAGTACAAACCATCAAAACACTTTTTTTTGTCAATTTTTAACAAAAAATATTATCTATATATCTCTTTTTAGTGTCATATATTGTTTTGTGTCGTACTTGCTATTCTGCAAATATCAATCAAACTCCCTCATATTGTCATAATATTTAACGACCATTTTACTCTATTAAATAATATTTTATAATAAATTAGTGCTTTGATAAGGTCTAAATAACTTGTGTTAATGACTAACCTCACTTAGGTAAAGGTAGAAACAAAAGATCACCAACGATTACGAACTATGCCATGTTCGTTAAAAGAATGTCTAAACAATTGATCGAAGCAAGAAATCATTTATATTGTGACGTCTGCTTTTGGGCCCTGTTACATTTTTATTTCTACAAGCTGGTCATTCTCTTAAGTCAAAAGAGAGGATATTAGTCGTATAACTAAGGTAATATTTCTCTTAAGGGTAAGACGATATTTGAATGTTTTTTTAATGTATCAACGTGACACATAAAACACTACCCAAAGTCATCTTGTATTGTCTTCCCAACTAACCTTAGAACCTTTGGTAAATCTTCTAATTACGTAAATCTTTCCTTTTACCAACTCTTTTGATTATAGTAAATGTTTGGATTGATTCGAGTTTCTAAACAAGAAGATATTCTTGGAGTAATAGGTTGAACAACTTTTAGTTTGAGAATAAACCAAACCCTTTTACTTACATATCCAATTAACATTAGTGTTCAATTTTAACGAAATTAGCCTATTTGTGGCAAATTTAATATGTACCAAGTTTGCAAGTAAAAACAAATTATATCATGGTTTTAAATCGGTATTTATAGTATAAATGATTTTGAACTCTCTAGAACGGAATTACAATTTGGAACCACGGTTTGGACTATATCGATCACATTTTGCGAATCATAAAAAATTGTCGGTGTAACCATGCATGACTGCAACCGTAATTTAAAATCATGAACGTTTCTTTTCGATCTATTAAACTATTCAAAGAAATCTTTTTGCTTATGAAAAAATCTATTCAAATAAGAAATATAGTTCAATAAGCAACAAGGTAGAACCCGTTGTCCTTGTTGGGAAATATTCCATTTACACGAAATTGTTAGATGAAAAGGGTATCACTCACTAGTCCATGAAAAATGAGTTGAATATGAAAAATAATGTAAACAAAGTGGCTTGTAAATATGGATAATGAGGTAATGTTGGTAGAAAACCCTTACAACCAGAAGGTCTACTATCCCTTTAAGTTTTAACTTTAACCCCCACATTGACTATTATTTCGATGATGTGACTACTTATTTTCCTAGTTACAAAACAAACATTATACACACGCAATGTGTCTAGAAGGAAATATACCTGTAGTATTCTTCGTAACAGTTAAAGATAATTGGTTCTTTTCCTCCCTTTCTAACACTTTCGTCGTGCTGAAAGAAAAAAATAATGCAATGTTTTGGGTTGGTTAATAAAGTCAAGACTAAAACGGTACCCCCAATCACAACTAGTTAGTAGTCAACACTAATACTTTTTTAGCAACACATGTTGTATACTTAAACACTAACCTAAAGTCCAAAACAAAACAATACCCACTCTTCCGTACTAATCAGGTTTTGCATAAAATCCAACACAAACACTTATTAACATACGTAAGTATTCACTAATGTTCATTCCAAAATGACAATAGTCCATTCAAGATAAATGGAACTTCTTTGATTTCTTCTATTGTGGTGTGTTTATCGAATCCAAAGCATTGTTACACAAATTAATAAAAATTTAAAAAGGACATGAAATTGACTGCCAGTATAAATAAAATATAGGTTATAGAGAGTAGTCTTACGTAAGGCTATATATAAAATCAATTCCTACTACAATATGTATATTTCTTCAATTTTATGTGGCTGCTCATCTATCTATCTATATGTAACTCTTTCTGCATGATTTGGTATACATTGACGGAGACTTTTTTGCAATAACGTTATTATATGTTTTTTTTTTACAAAAGAGGACAAAGCCCAGGAAAGAAACACACTAACACTTCTAACTCTAAGCATGCAAGTCCTATCAAAAAGGAGATTATGAACTTGCATCTTCTTGTTGTCGTATCAATCAAAAGCTTAGAGTCACTTTTCAATTATAATACGTGTACCCTCACCATCTACATTTCCGTGTATAATCCCCACATTTTAGCATGAACCGCATCACAAGCTTCAATTTTTTCCTCATAACCTTTTAGCCATCGACCATCGGAGTCTCAAAAAAGACCAACACAGCCTGCAACTTCCATTGAATTCTTGTAAGCACCAACACAATTTAGCTCTATCCGAGCTTCTGTTTATCTCTATTGCTGTGTGAAAATTAATCCAACTCAAAAACTTATACCATTATAAATTCACTACATTAATTGATTGACCAATTGCATCATATATTATATATTATTCTAGTAACTATTTTCTAAATATAATATAACACCAAAAGAGTGCTTCAACAATACAGCCAAAAAAGACATTTCAATTGCAAAGTGCCAAAGCAGGAGAAGTAGTACACCCATATTCGTACGTCCAACTATTTCTTAACTCTTTGTTTTGTTTTGGTGTGTGATTAGAAGTTAGAACCAAATATATATTTTTTTCAAAAAAATATAATAATTAAGAGCCTGTTTTATTTTAAATTACATGTTGTTATATGATTGATTATGTTTCTTTTACTGAAAACTATTTATTATATGTAGTTAAGGTGACCAAAGAGAATATAAACACAAATTCCAAAACAACAAAAAAGTGAGAAATAAACACGAATTATAAATACATTTTTGAGAGGAATTATAAATATATTATAATCTTCCCCTAAAAAAATATATTTTAATCTTACAAACTTATTTAACAAGGTCGTGCTTGTTTACTATCTTTAACAAGTGTAACCTTATTAAATAGATGAAATTAAATCCTTTACTTGAGATAAAACATCAACAATGGAGTTAGTAGAAAAATGATAATAATGAGAGAATCAAACCACTGCCAAAATCTTTTGACAAAAGAGCAATGCAGAAAGTGATGAGTTTCTTTTTAGACCTCCCACATAGGCTACTGATGGAAACAATATTTTAAAATTAGACATTGTGAGTATATTTTTTCTGACTTTGTAGATTGTTCTCAAATAAAATTATAACGTTAATATTTTAAAAATGTTCAAGATTCTTGACGAAATTTACTCATTAATCTTTCTGATAAATGTTAGAGACTAAATTGATAGTAACTAATTAAATATTGAGTCCTAGTAAGTATTTTAAATATAATGACCTAATGATAGTTAATAATAAATGGTTAAATACAAGGCTTAAACACACTTTTGGTCCCCTAACCTTGTATTAGTTGCAATTTTGGCCTTCTATTAAAAAAAAAATCACATTCTAGCCCCCTAAGTTTCCCTCCTTTTGCAACTTTCAATTTTGATCATTCAAAATCAATCATTCAAGACAGTAAAAACAAGTGGGGTGTTTTGTTAAGCAAGTTTCAGATTTATAGGGCAAAGAATATGGCTTGAGACTGATTTTTTGATCTTCTACTGTCTTGAATGATTGATTTTGAATGATCAAAATTGAAAGTTGCAAAAGGGGATAAACTTAGTAGGTTGAAATGTGATTTTTTTAATAGAGGGCCAAAATCACAACTAATGCAAAGTTAAAAGATCAAAAATGTATTTAAACCTAAATACATAGAGCAGCTTAGAATCAATGACCGTTTTAAAAAATTCATAATCTTAAAAACCTATTTGAGAACGCAAAAATCATTGACTAATTGGTTTACTTTACTCAAGGTCGTCTCTATGAAACTGGAGGCTCGACTCTCATAGTAAAAATAGGCCCCTAATAAAAAACCACAATTTTTTTACAAGATTACTCTTCTATTTAAATTGAAAATAACACTCATATAATGATTATTAGCCACCAAAATCAAGATTAGCAATTATTTTTACTAAAAACGTGTTTTTTAACTTAGAAATAGAAACATGGAACATGATTTTTTATTTAGAAATTGAAACATGAAACATGTTTATTTTTCTTTTTTGAGTGGTGGTGAGAATATTGAGCAATAATTTTTTTCTTAAGACTCATTGCTTTGGAAGGCCCAACTCAGTTGAGCGCTTTGCAGTCCTAAAAAACAGCCCAGACTTTACTTTACTTACGGTACACTACACACCCATAATTTTAGTGTCACGATGTCCTTTTAGGTCGTTAACTACTTGTTAAAACTAGCTATATGACTTGAATATAAAATATACATACAGGACAAACTTGGAATTTCTCATCATAACATCACATGTATAAATATAAGTAACAAATTAGAACCAGACATTACTACCTTTATAAATAACAAGTTGTACGGTAAATGTTAATTAGTTCTAAATATCCTCAATCCACTTCATAGTATAGGTTTGGATTCTTCTACTAATTAATCTTTCTATTTTGGTCATGCATGCAATCTACTACTAACTAAATCAAACTAATTAGGATACAATTTGTTGTTTTTTTTTGTATTTTGTAAGTGCAGTGATGATGAGAACACCAAGCAATGATGAAAGTGGTTTGAAGAAGGGTCCATGGAGTCCAGAAGAAGATAAAATATTAGTGGATCACATTCAGAAACATGGTCATGGAAGTTGGAGAGCCCTTCCAAAGCTTGCAGGATTGAATAGATGTGGAAAGAGTTGTAGATTAAGATGGAATAATTATCTAAGACCTGATATTAGAAGAGGAAAATTCTCTGATGAAGAAGAGAATCTCATCATCAATTTACATTCAGTTCTTGGAAATAAGTAAGCTTCATCATTATTTCTTTGATTCCTGGCTTGTTTGCTATAAATTAGTATAAATGAAATATTTTCGATATTTCCATAATTTAGAAATGTTTTTCCCTCAAATAAAATAATTTAGAGAATTTATATTTGTTTAAAAAGCAGAATTGTCTTAGCTTTGTTTACCACAATTAAAGCTACTTTTTTTAAATATTCAGCTATAAATAAGGGTTTTTAGATTTTCAAGCTAAGCTACTAAAAAAAATTCACATTTAAAGAAATTCTTTAGATTTTATTCATTTTTTTAAATAATAATTACTTTTGAATGTTCTTATCTTTTTGTTACGGATTATTAAAGAAATATGAAGAAAAAATGCTTCAATCAGGAAGCTGCTTTGAGTAGCTTATTTTAAAGTTATTTTTAATAACTTTTTTTTTTATTTGAAAAGTGATATTCAGTATCGTAAATATACACTAAATTACTTCAACTTTTTTTAAAAATTTATAAAATTAACATGTAAATTATTGAATGCCAATTTATTTATTTTATAATATGCAATAATAAATTGATCCTAAAATTATGTTCGAGCGCGGGTTTGAACCAGTGGTTTTTCACTTCTTCACATTAAAAATGTATGATTCTCGTCACTAGACTATTTGATAAAAATAAATAAATTAATTGGTCTTATATATAGTATTTAGTTAATTATGAAAATGAAGTTGTATGTATCGTGATTGTGAATGTGAATATGGTTGATTTATTAGGTGGGCAGCTATAGCAACTCATCTTCCAGGAAGGACTGATAATGAAATAAAGAATTTTTGGAACACACATTTGAAGAAAAAGCTAATGCAAATGGGGTTAGATCCAGTGACACACAGGCCAAGAACAGATCACCTAGACCTTCTTAGCAATCTACAACAAATAATATTGAATGCTGCAAACATTGTAACCAGTTGTGACATAAATAATAATGCTCTAAGGCTACAATATTCATTGCTTCCACAAAGTTTGGTAAATGATGTTTTGGGATTTAATAATAACATACAAAGTTTTTATGATGGTTCCAATATTGGTATTTCTTCTCAAACAATTCAGCCTAATTTGCAAAACTTTGAAGCCCCTCTTCAGCAATTACTACCACAAGAATTTGAGGGCTCTCAGAAATTTGGTGAACAAATTGGTAACACAAATTTTGCTTCAACAATATCATCAAATTCACTTCCGAAGCTGGTTTCAGTTTCACCTCAACGTTCAGGAACGGTTAAGGTAGGAGAAGAAAACATGATGATAAATGCAAAAGAGTGTTGTAACACTTCTTCTTCTAACAGCTTTGAAACTTGGGGAGATTTCATAAATAATGATGCAAATGATGCTTATTGGAAAGATCTCATAGAGTAAGTATATATGCATGCACTTTCTAACTCCACTTCTTTCTAACATGTTTTTCATATTATATATTGAAATTTAATTATCATTTCATCTGTCTTTTATTATAAACATCGTTTTATTTAAAGTGGATACACATTTTATTTTTTTGAATTTTTTTCTTTTTTACCATTCATTTAAACTATTTTATCATTTTCATAATATTATTTAAATTATACAATAAGAAAAATATTTTGAAACTTAAAAAGAAACTTATTTTAATCTTAATTTTCAAAAATATTTTATTCTCTTTCTATATACAATTAAGTGTAATAGAAAAGCGGATAGGCGGACATGTTACTGTCAGTGCCAATAATGTAAGAAGAAAAATAACTATTCCATATGATAATGTATATAGATTTTTCATTAATAATATAATTTTTTTTATCATATATATTAGTTTCACTCTAATATCAATTTATTATGTTATTTCTTTATAAAAAAATAAATAATTTATATAGACATTTAATATTCGTATTGGTTTCACTTTAATAATTATTTATTATATTATTTTTAAAAACATATATCTCAATAAATGTCTACAAACTCATATATGAGTAGATGACTGTATCAAACTTTTATATGTTCAAAGTAAATTACTAATCATTAAACTCTTTATATGCATAGTCGATCATATTTCATCATATTATTTTATCAATATACTAACTGAAATTTCCTTCAAAAAACATACTAATTAAAATTGTTTACACGTGATAAAATACACTAAAATATGATTGGCTTATTGTTCGTATTAAATTTGTTTATAATTAATAATAAACTACTATTAAACTCTATATTATTTGAAGCATGTCATACTCATTTTTTTTTCTTTTTATTTATTTGTAGACAACAATATTCAAGCCAGCCATAGCCAATATTCCCATGAAAGATCACATCATTTTGACGGATTAGCTATCACAGCAATAACTATTGGGATTTATGATATATTATAAGGATCAAGACATTGTTCATTTTGGTGTAATAGGTTGTTCATATATATATCTATAAGCTATAATAATGTGTTTTTTGAAAGAAGCTATAATAATATAATGTGTTATTTGTCGATGGATTGTACCCCATGAATATTGTTGTAATTAATATGTAGGCTACAGTTGTTTATGTTCATCTTTTTGTATAAAATGCAGTTGCAGTTTTTCCTTATTCTTAATGCACTCTTACTTTTTATTGATCTTAAGTGTGAATGGTTGGAATTGAGCCATGATGAAGAAGATACTTGCAATCTGTGTCACATATTTTTTCCACATGTATAAATAACACCTTTGAATTGATTGAGAAGATGTGCAAAAGGAAGTTAATATTATAAACGATGATTAGTTGTGTGTGGAGACTAAAGAAGTGAAAATAGAATAGAACCAAGAAAATGAGACAAACTCGAGTCTTCTAAAATATTGTCCTTAAACCATTTGTTTATGCTAAAGGTGAAGTTAGTATGATATTTCTTCAATAACTTGTTGATCTTAGCTACCTTTTTACTTAAAAGTCAAGAGTTTCTGTTATCTATTAGGTAAGACTATATTGATTTTGACCCAATAAAGAAGGCAAAAAACATTTCACAAATCTTACTGATTCTTAAATTGTTCCACACTTTGGATCTAACATGCAAAGAAACCATTCATTAATAAATAGTGTCAATAGTCAACTATCATCAAGTGAAACTACTTTTAAAAAATTTTAAGCAAAATTGGAAAGGCATGAATTATTATTATTATTATTTAAGGAAATAACAGTAACAACTTCAGTAAAGAAAAATGACAGGTGTCAAATAGCATCATCATTTCCTAATAGAACTAAGGTTTTTTTAACTCCATTCCCTACTCTAGGGCAAAATCATCATTGTCATCCATGAATTTTCTACTGTGAAGTCGTGGATGGAAGTAATGACTTTGCCTACTTCATTTCTAATCGACCCGGACATCAGTGGTATGATGAGTGCCTTGTATGAGGTGTATCTGTCGCGTTACTCGGATGACTATGATGAAGCTCCTCTGGTTGATCAATATTTTACAGTCCCAACTAAGTCCCTCCATGTCAAACACAGCATGACTTGTTTGCACCAAAACAACAAAGCTTCTCTGGCTAACTTGAGTTTATGCAGCATATCCTACCTGCCTCGTAACAAGTCTTCCCTAACTATGAGCCACATTATTCACCTACATCACACCCAAGAGGATTCTTTGGATATACATTACTCAC
>Ga0228711_1000848_pt1 | contig 41505 bp, 22 predicted proteins | sample MedpolnodulmetaG_2_FD_177996 | JGI IMG/M metagenome (GOLD analysis project Ga0228711, IMG submission 177996) | Root nodule microbial communities from Medicago polymorpha collected in Santa Monica, California, United States - brown nodules | ecosystem: Host-associated > Plants > Roots > Nodule...
ATTTACTCACAAAAACAAAATTTACAATATATTTACAAAACTGCCACCTTATTTATATTTCACACATTTTTTTAATAAAATAGGTATAATACACATAATTCTTATGTCAATTTTGCACTAGTGCTTGAACATATATTTCTGAGGTAAAAGGAATGGATAAGATTTTGATTGTTTATTATAATGATGAACTCCGAACCCACTTGGGTTGGCCTAGTGGTATTAGCTTGGGATCTGGGAGTGTGCTTCTCCTCGAGGTTTCAGGTTCGATTCCCTCTGGTGCCAATTTAGGTGGGCTAGTTTATCTTCAAAAAAAAATAATGATGAACTCCGGTGATTCTGAGGCACTTTCCATTATTGCATATTTTCAAAACAAACATCAAATCATTTTTCAATCATCTTGCATCATTTATAAAAATGAAAAAAATACACAAAATATTTTATTTATTTTGATATGTAGGAGATAAATATTTTATTTATTTTTATATGTAGGAGATAAAAATGACTACCTTGATTTTCAAAAGTCTGTCTGGAATCGATATCTTATTGCAACAATAAAATTGTGCACTTGCACTGATATCACCTTACCAAATATTGAACAAACTTGTTGTCTTGACCTTTTGATGCTTGCTCCCCGCAAATTTACTAACTAATTTGTGATGAAAATCTGCATACCGAGTATGAAATGACTTGGGAGGTTCATGTACCATATGAGAGTTACATCTTTCAATGTGTCGGATAAGAGTTTGCACTTCAAGGGTTCAGGTGCTCCAAGGATTTCCATCAGGGTGCCCAAAGCCATTAATTGTTCTAAAGGGTCCATTTTTCCGTCAAACTTCTCCATGTTTAGAGGTTTGATGGTTACTAGAACAAAGGTGTCACATATCTCTTGACTTAAAGGTTGATGGTTCTTGTAACATCCTAGACTGCTTTCAAGATTGTCGACTGACCCCATAAACCAACACGAGTCTTTTTCAACGTGTTTTTGTCATCACTCGCACGCTTTCCAAAAAAGTTCCCAGAAGGTCAACCATCCTAAAATTTCTTCAAGTCAAGCACGCTTAACTATAAAGTTCTTATAGAATGAGATGCCGAAAAGAAGATGCATCTTGTTGGTATAGGTAGTACCAAACAATTCTAATAAGTCTTCCTTCAACCATGCAGTCACATACCTGCACGGCCTTAGGATCCCTCTCATATCGATGCGATTCAGTTTTTTTAGAAGCTGTCGGGAGCCGCTCATTGTCATGCCTTGTGCACCGGCGACCACTCCTCGTCCTCATCCGCCTTGGGTGTTACAATTCTTGACATCTCTTTCATCAACGTCCTCGTTGGCATGTAATTATTGTTGTATTACATTTATTTGTGTTTGTTTGGTTTATTCTAGCGCCACAAATCTTCAACTGCGACCTAGGTGGTTGACACCCTTTTGTTGTCACTTGATCGCACCATCTAATTTATATTGACAAAGTGATATTGGGGGTCAAACCTACTAGGCAAGGTGCCAAGTACTAAGTTGTCAGTATTTAGCCTTTTCGGGGGCTCAAAAGTGAATAAGTTAGTGTTTTACATAAGGCCAGTATATATAGAGAAGGATTAGGGTTTCTCCCCCCAAGCGTCTTTGTGGTTTGTCTTGATATTTCATGTGGCTACTTGTTCACCACGATTTGCCTGGAGTTGGTGTAGACTTAACTCCCAAGCAACGTCGCCTCAAGGATCAAACCACATGCCTCCTCGCTCTCTTGTTGGGCCCTTATAACAATAGGTGTGTTGGTCGGGCCAAGCATCCTATGTAATTACTTAATTTATATAATAATGTTTTATTTTAAGTTTACGTAGGAATCATAATAGTAAAGGTGTTGAAAATTACGTCTCACAGGGAAAAAGTTGCAAGTTTAGGTACCTAAATATCTTTCGTTGTTGGTAAATGGTTGGGCGAATGGTTTTGGATTGAGCACACTTCAAGACCAATATGAAGATGATTGACATCAACCTTTTATATGCATTTGTGGAGAGGACATCCTGAAACATCGTCATTTCATATGCCATTTTGCGAAATGACGTTTAAGTTCGCCACATAATTTAGTGTAATTATGAGAAAATTGTAAAAGTGGATATGAGAGCAAAATGGAAAGTTCATGAAAAATGTAAGGATGAAGATATAGATGTAGAGTAAAATTTGTCCTTCGCATATCAATCATTCTCTCTTGTATTTGTTTTAACTCTCAGATTTTTAAAGTAAAATGATCTTAGTATTTCGGAATTTGATGAGAGGTAATTAAATTCTGACCAATAATTATATAATAATCAAATTCAAACTCTCCCAAACAATTTGTTATAATGAGACCTCGATAACTTACTTGAGATTAATCACTAAATTCTTCCCTTGATTGCTTATATTTTTTCTGGAAAAATCTTTTTTGTATCGTCCAATAAAAATTGTTTGTACACGGTTAAATACGACCCAAACCTCACTCGCCACTTGCAAACCAAATGGAAGAAAACCAACTTTCGTTTTGTCCACAACAAAGAACAAACAAAATCATTTAACCCACTTGTGCATACCACATGCCAATATGCATCCATTTTGAAAAATAAAAATATCTCTGTGCAGATTTCACCCAATAGACTACAACCCATTCTTTGCAGTTTCTTACAATCATATACACGCGTGTACAAATATGTTGCCGTGAGATAAATGGTTGGATACTTTTATTCTAAAACTAGCTCTAATATTATTTTTTTATGGAGTGAAATTCATTTTGATCTCACCACATTTTAAAATATGTAACACATATTCTTCAACAAAAAAAAATATAGAACAAATATGAGTTTTGTTCAATAAAAAAATAATGTTAAAAAAAGAGTGCCATAACACTCATCTTCATTGTCATATGAAATATCTACGCACACAAAAAGAATAATGATAAATAAAATACACTTCCCATTACACTACATCGAAAAATTCATCAAATTTTTAGAATATGTTTGGATAAAGTGATGTAAAATTTTAGAGAAATTAAAATTTTAAGCAGTTTAATTGTATTTTGAGAGGTCAATTTGCAGTTCTTTAATTTTTTTTTGAAAAATATGAACATCAAAATGTAAAATTTAAAAATATTATAAAAAGAAAGAAATCTGAAATACCTAAGTTTTAGATGTCATTTGAAATTCTATAAATTTAACTTGAACAAAATATTTCATAAATTTTCATAATTTTAAAAAATTACTAAATTATGATCCAAACAATAAAATTTACCCAAAATAATTTGAATTCCCTTAAAAAATTACATTATCTTAAAAATTACTCAATCCAAACACGCTCATAAGGAATGGATCCTCTCAATTGTTTCTCTATCGTGTCTCTCGGTACCATTAAATATTTTTACTCTCATTTTTTGTATTAAAAACCAATTTTACCCTTTTATTCAATGATGAGATTGACAACAATTGAGAAGGTCCTTCCCAAATCCTTTACTAAAATCTACTTTATTTTATTTTGGAAATACCTACCGTACTCAAGTTTTTAATGGACATCATGTAAACGACGGTGCACGTCCTATTTTTAAGAGTTTTACATTTAAAGTGATATAATATCAATGGTGTTTATAACTGATGACAATTGTCACTTCATAAGTCATTTTTTAAGGTTGGGGTTGTCAAATTCGATTTTATACCTTAACTTGTTTTGCTCTGGCGAAATCGACTCGAAACTCGTATGAGTTTATTTCATATTAAAATAATATTTTTTGAAGGGAAAAAATTATTATTATGTATTTCCTTAGACAATACAAAAGAGAAATCAAACAATTGTGTTCAATTGATTAATAGCTCCACTAAAAGACGAATTATTTGAAAATTTGTTAAAAAAACTCAAGTTTTATTTTTGGATGGAACAAATTTTAATCAATCATAATTACTTCGCGACCGAACTCGACGTTATTAGGTCATCCGACTCAAAATAGGATAGAAAAAAGAGGAATGCTAGCAACACTCACTTTTCAACACTCTCTCTAACACTCACTCTTTTATTGGATGAAATGAATGTATGTCCCACCATTTTGTTTGGGTTCAATTTTCAAAGTATAAACTCACAATGATTTAAACCAATAAAAGAGTGAGTATTAGAGAGGGTGTTCAAAAGAGAGTGTTGCTAACCGAAAAAAATGGAAGTGGAAGAGAGAGATATATCTTATGATTACTAGGGATGAATTAGTAAAATGCCACCAAAAAATCATATCCTACCTTATCATCATGCACTCTTTCATTTTGCAACCGTTCCCCTCACTTCCATAAATATCACCCTCCTCAACCCTTTTCCAAACCCTCACTCACTCTCTTCTTCAATAAACCCTACTTCCTCTTCTCTCAAAACCTTATCCATTTCCTTAAACCATGTCTACCTCTGCAACATCCCTAGTACTTCCATCACTCTTCACCAAAAACTCTCCTCAATTTTTCTCTTCACTCCCTTCTCTTTCCCTCAACCCTAATTTCAAACCCTTTTCCTTTTCCTCTGTCTCTCTTCGTCCATCTTTGTCTATTTCACATCGTTTCATTTCTCGTGTTGCCGTTTCTTCTGAATTTGACCAGGAAGAAGATACCTTTGACGATGGCGATGATACCCCTAGTTACTCTCCTAACCAGAGGTTGTTTGTTGGTAACCTTCCTTTCAGTGTTGACAGTGCTCAACTTGCTGAGATTTTTGAAAACGTTGGGAATGTTGAAATGGTCGAGGTAATTTGTTATAATTTATTATAAAGTTTGGGTTTTATGGTTTAATTGGACACCCTTTTGGATGAAAATTATTGGGTTTGTGATAATTTATTACAAAGTTTGGTTTTTTATTGTTTAATTGAGTACCCTTTTAGATGAAAAATAATGGGTTTGTGGTGAATTTAATTGGGTTAATTGGGTTGGTGTTAAATTTTGAAATTTGTGTTTTTTCAGGTGATTTATGATAAGGCTACTGGAAGAAGCAGGGGATTTGGTTTTGTTACTATGTCTTCTGCTGCGGAAGTTGAAGCGGCTGCTCAGCAGTTGAATGGCTATGTGAGTTTATTTTTCATCATTTGTTTGATAATTATTTAGATGTTTTGTTTTGAGAATTTTTGTTAGTTGTTTGAAAATTGAGTATGGTAATTGTGTGTGTGTGTGTGTTTGTGTGTGTGTGTGTATGAGTAATTAAATTAAATTCAAATGTTATTGGGTATGAATGTGACTGCAGTACCATAGTACACAATTTGCTCACACAAACATGTTTTAATTTTATTTAATCAATGGTTTAATTATGTATTGCTGAATTTTATTAGTTACAAGTAATTAGGTATACCCCATGTATAGGTATTTTATTAAAATGTGGATAAGGGGATAACTATGGTAGTACTTTATCCAGATCTACTCATTGTAACTCTTATATCTGAGTTTGGATGATGTGAAAACTAAATATGTTTTACTATTGTTTGCTATTATTTGCTATGTTATGAATGGCTTTGGTCGTTTTGTTTATAACATCTAATGAAACATTTTTGGAAATTTACAGGTGGTGGATGGAAGAGAATTGAGAGTGAATGCTGGACCACCACCTCCTCGTAGTGAGAACTCCCGTTTCGGTGAGAACTCCCGTTTCGGTGAGAATCCTCGTTTTGGTGGTGATCGTTCAAGAGGTCCTCCAAGAGGTGGTTCTTCAGATGGTGACAACCGTGTTCATGTTGGTAACCTTGCTTGGGGTGTTGACAACTTGGCACTTGAGTCATTGTTTGGTGAACAAGGACAGGTTTTGGAAGCAAAGGTAATCTATGACAGGGAAAGTGGAAGATCTAGAGGATTTGGCTTTGTGACTTTCAGCAGCGCTGATGAGGTCAACAGTGCTATTCGAACTTTAGATGGCGCGGTAAGCATGCAAACCCCTCCTCTATTCAATTTGATGCTGGACTTTTTAATTTCATAATTCAAATTAGATTTATGTTACTTTTAGATTATGAGTTAGAATTCCGGGACCCTAATTTTTTTAATTATGAAAGCGTTGAGTCCCTAGGAGGATTCAAAGCCATTGAGTTGTAGTTTTGCGTCTTCAACTCTTCATGTGTGAATTGGTGCTGTGTAAAGTTATATTATGTATTTAACCACCGGAATCTTATATCATCTGGCTTTTTTTTTTTGTAGGATTTGAATGGCAGAGCTATCCGAGTCTCACCTGCAGATAGTAGACCAAAGCGTCAATTTTGAGGATTTTGCCAATCATCTATACCAGATCAAGAGAGGATTTTGGTACTATCCTATACCTATATAATATGCAATGTTCTAATGCAGGACATCTTAAAATTATGGTTTTTTTTTTTCCTCATGAATTAATTGGACCGAATGTTCTAACATCTTATTGTTAGCAGGTAGTTGGGAGTTATGTGGCTGCAATTCATCTATGTTTTCCAACTGTTTGTGAAAGAATGCACTTCATACTTGGTAACTGTATCTACACACAGTAGCAGTACCTAACAAGCTTCATTCTGTAGAAGAGATAATACTCTCTTGAAATTTGAACGTGTGCTCTAGATTAAATAGATTTTATTTTAAACTGATTTGTTGTAGTCCGTAATTTACCGCTTTATTAGTAGTAGATTGCTTGATGTTCGATAGTTACCGTGATTCAAATTTTGCAACGATATTGTGGAATGATTTTACTACTGCGAATGTGCCTGGAAAATTATCAACCACAAATTTATTTTATGGTTTACTTGTTATGTTGGAAAATATTATGTGACTTAAGAATTTTGGTGATGTTTATTATGTTTTCTAATTGAGGACTTATGTGTTTGCAGTTTTCATGATAATGTTGACCCCTTCCCCCGCCTGAAACTACCATTGTGTTTCTGAAACTATGCTTTTAGGTTATGCAACACCAATTTAACAATGTTTGAAGGAACTTGAAAAATGAAATGAAATTGTATTTTTATCGTCATTTTAGGCTAGTTTTAATTGGTGGTATGGGATAGAATGTAAGATAATGAAATGAAATTGGCTTATGTTCCATTGTTTATTTTTTATTTTTTTTAAAATAAATGGAATTGCTTACCATCATTTATTTTGTTCCATCCAATTTGAGAGAGAATGAAATCATCTTTTGATATTTTTTTAAAATGTTAAATACTGTTTTACCCTTGTCTTTTATTACCTTCCCAATTATTTTTCATTTAGTTCTTCCTCAATCCTTAATCTTTGTGTGCTTACATTACATCCAACTTCTTCATGCAGCAACAAATGTTCTTTGCCCATCTGTATGCTGCTTGCATCATGTTTGATATTGAATGTTTTGTAAACGAATTGTCATTGTTTGTATTTAAATTTAAATTAAATAACGAGATTAACATCAATATAAAACAATGGCTGATATTCAATGTTGTAACTGTACATTTTTATTTAACATTTTAAAAAATAAGATTGAATATTAAGCCATGGTGGGTTTGGCCAAACCCAAAACTAAACCAAATAGGGTGCTCTGGTTTGGATGGCGTAAAATAACCACCCGTTATACTATGAATTCTGCTCTTTACTCGCGCTCAACTGTATTTCCAAATATACCCCAAATATCACAGCGTGACTTAACTCACGCACCCCTAATATCACAGTGTGACTTAAGTCTCGCACCAAGAAATTTTCTATTCTTATAAATAAAATAAAAAGAATGAAACAAAATTGATACATTTTATTCTTATAAATTTTCTTTTTACTCCAAGGTTGGTCTCAATTTTTTATTCTATATAAATAAAAAGAATGGAACAAAAATAATACATAAAATATCTCATTTTATTAATATCATTGATACAATTACAGTAATTGATACATTTTATTCAAATGTACTAAATCTACTTCTTGGGGGTAAAAAGAGACCATTCTTGGGGTAAAAAGAGACCAACCTTGGGCTATGAAGAGACCGATCTTTGTGGGGGGAAAAAATCAACCCTTGGGGTAAGTCTAAATCTGATTCTTTTTATGCCCCAAGAAGATTATTTTTATCCACGGTAAAAAGTTTTAGGGGTAAAAAGAAGCATATTTAGTTTTACCCCAACAGTTGATATTTTTTTACCTCAGGTCGGTCCACCTATTCTTACCCCTCGATTGGCTTATTTTTACCCTAAGATTAACCTCTTTTTACACCAAAATAAATACTAAAAAAAGAAGGAATAGAAGGAGATTTATAGGGGGAGAGAGTGAGGAGGAGAGTGAGAATGTGAGATGATGTGAGAAAATGGGGAAGTTTGGAGGAGTATTTATAGGTGGGAGTGGTAACATAGGTTATAACTACCATAATTGTAGTCAAAAAACATATAAAAGCTGTAAAAAAAAAGTGTAGATTGAAAGTTGAAAAGCTGACCAAAGTTCAAAAAACATGTGTTCTTGAGCTCTGACCAACCGGCCAACCTGCGTGAGTTAACTCGTGCACCGGCCATTGGAGTGTGACTTAAGTCACGCTGCGTGACTTAACTCACGCAGGGGTATATTTGAAAATTCAGCTGGACGCGAGCAAAATCTGTTGGGTAAAGAGCAGGATTCTTATACTATTGGGTGGGTTTGGGCAAACCCACTCATTTTTGGGTCGGGTTGGATTGGGTAATGGGTTGCCCAACTTATTTTTCTATTTTTTTAATATTAAATGACTAAATGACAAGTCCTCGTAATTTTGTTTTAAAATAGTATACTCTACTTTTTAATTTTCTTAAAAAAAAATGTTTAACTTATTTTACTATAATTTTATCTCAAATAATAAACTCCATCATAAAATACTTGCAACAAACTAAAGTTGCATGATGTAAAATTGCATCAGTATCAAAATAACCAAAAAGTGCAACATATTAATTTGTAACTCTAATATGTTTTGATTTTCAATACACAGGTACAATATGTATATGTTTTGGAAATATAACTTTCTTTTACCATGTGAAAATAAAGATAAAAAATATTAACATTATTGGGTAAGTGAGTTTTTGGGTTTGGGCCTGGTTTACCCGAAATCCATTTATTTTTATGGGTTTTTCATTTTTAGAAATCATACTCACCCAATTACACAACCCAACCCAACCCTTTTTTTTTGGGTGGGTTTGACCGGGTTTTCTGGGTTGACCCAATCGATGAATACCTCTACCTGCACTATACATCTCTTCCATTTTTCATTCATATAATAAAATGTCCATGTGAGCATAGCTTTGCTAGGGATATTGTAGTATGCTGGGATCGAAATTTGAACCCCAATTTTTGTGTGTGTCTTTATTTCTCTAAATGGAGGAAATAGAGAGGATCTTAAATCATTCAAAAGAGTGAATTTTTTGCCACTATGTTATATGAAGAAAAAAATGAAATATCAAAATAGTAGAAACTTGTTCTGTTAGGCCTTCGGCTTGATATCACTAACATTTTAAAATATCTAAAGAAATTTCTTTTTTTGTTCTGTTCAAACAGAGCTTTAGTAGATACTCTTGATTCTTTATATATGAAACAATTCAGTTTTTTGGATTCATTGAAAAACAGATGTATTTGATCTATATGTAGATCAAATATATGAAGTTATTCAATGAACTTGTAAAATTATTTGTTTATTATAAAAAAGGATTGGAGGCCGTAATAGAAAAGAAATGTGGTAGTAATGTATGAATCACTAAACAATTTTTTTTGTTTGTAAGATTGAACTCAAATATGTGTTTTGTACCGTAGCATGTTGTGTGTGTGTGGCTGGTCTCGTACGCATTTATTTGTGATAGTTTCTTAGTCATACAAATGTTTGGTTTAGGTAGTTGTATTGTACTATGTGATTCAAGTCCAGCTATGCTTTCAATGCTGTAATACTGCCTTTGTAATCTTCCCTTATACCATTAACCTCTAAATTCACCCTTAATTTTGTCTCAGCCGACTCACGGTTATTCTGCTTGGCTTTATAACTCCTCAGCTGCATAAATAATTAATGATACTTGGGATAAGGATTTAAAGTCTAGTCTACACATAGTAGGTACAATTTGGGGATTAATTTTTCTTCATGATACAAAATCCTTTTCATTTGGGGACTCAAAAATTATATTGGAGGAGAGTTTTGAAGGGTTTACATGAATTCTTCAAATAGAAGAATTAGAAATGTATTAAACGTATATTACTTGGAAACAAAGCAATAAGAGTTAGGTATTGCTAAATGTGTTAGACTTTTACAGCCTAATGTGGACTAAAGTTCGAATATTGGTCGAGGAAGATAGTCACATTTAGTGTCGTGCCTCGAATAGAATTATCTCCAATAAAAAAAATATGAAAAAAGAGCTTATTGTTTATACAGTTCAGATTTGTCAAATGATTTAAAATGGTAAACCTTTTTTTTGTCAAAAAGAATTGAACTCTGTTATCCGAAACAAAGCTGTCTCGATTTGGTCGGTTTGGTTTTGATTCAACTAAATTAAGAAAAAAAAAGACCAAACACTGCGTTGAATTAAGCTATCAGATTATACACGTGAACACCAGTATCAATAGTCACAATGAATGCCAGCATATTCTATAAACATCGTTACTTTTTGTCCACTAATTTGAAACAACAAGAGTTTCAAATCAAAATTAGTGGTGAATTATTGGTATGTGTTTGTTCCCAGATTCACTCTTTTTAATTGTTACAAATGAATGATTAATAATAAAGAAAGATACTAATGAATGATTAATTGTTACAAATGAGAATCATACTAAGTTACTAACTAGCTAAACAGACAAAACAAATCAAATATTGAACACCACTTAAACTTTTTATTGTTAAATTTATTTTCCTATATCCCCTTATACATAAATATTTCTACTAAACCTGAATGTGATCCTTCCTTTTTCATTGATAATGGCGCAGAATAAAAGCAAGGATTAGCAAACACTACACCTAAAAGATAAACAGACAAGTTGCAAATGACAAACCTGTCAAAAGGGGTTTCCGGAATCCACCAGAATTGGTAAAAGTTCTCGATATTTTTATTGAATGCAAAACGGCCTCTTAGGCTACGAAAGTTTAGTTTAAATGCTAAGGAAATAACAAACATAATGGGCTGAAAATAACAAACTGAAACAAAATTAAAAAATAATAAAGTTGCTGAAATAATAAAAATGCCTACATCACGGCAAAGCGATGAGTTATGCTCATGAGAGAATTCTCTTTCCGAAAAGCTATAATTCGAGTCAATCCGTCACCGGATGTCAAATCTGCACTGTTTCCATTGAGTCTTTCTTGCGCGCCACTTCATCTTCGATACGTGCAGCCAGTTTGCCTACATCAGATACGGTTCCCCCCAATAAATCAAATTGACCATATTATTTTTTTCATTAGTTTCATCTTTTTAACTCCACAAAAAATAATGTCCATATATCAAATTAACCATGAAGTCCAAGGAACTGTGACTTTGAATATAGTGTCCAATTCACAGGTTTTAGCAAAAAGACTATGGTACCTATAGATTAGTAGTTGTCACACTTTTCAGTCACATGAATTCCGGCAAAAAAAATATGATACAGAAAATTAGCTTTGAGATTTTGTGGTTGGCTCTTAAATTAAATCCTTTCCAAATAGTGTTTTTTTGCACTTGTATATAAGTTTTCTTATATCTCTTACTTTTCTTGCAGGGTAAAACTTGAGCTATACAACAAAAATGGCTTCTGTTATATCAAGAGCCGTAAGGTTTGCATAATCTTCCCTTTAACATTGTAACTAATATGACTTATCAACTTAAGAAATTATATTTCTATTGTACTATATCATTATTTTCAACTTCGTTTATTTATTTCAAATTCCGAAGAAGTAGCCTAGTGGTATGAGTTGATACATCGAATGTGTTCTATCTAACAGGTCCAGGGTTTGATCGTTACTACTAACATTTTTCTCTCCGAATGAATTAACCACAAACATTTGCCTAATAAAGAAACTACGTTTCGGTTTCTTTTTCTTTTTTTAAAATTGGTGCTAAATTCGGTGTTATTGTGAACTCAGGTTTCATGATGATCTTGAAAAAGAGAAATTACAAGAAGGTGAAGAAAGTCACATGGAAATGAATGTATATGAGATGAGTAGTGAATACAAGCATGGAAAAGATGCAATAAACAAGCCATCATCAAATGGAAGAGGACTTTCAAGAGTTTTTTCTGAAGATTATGATGCAGGAGAGATTTTAGTATATGATCCTAGAGGACCTAGAATAAATTTATGGAACAAAATATTCTTAGTAGCTTGTTTGATTTCATTATTTGTGGATCCACTTTTCTTTTACTTACCAGTTGCTAAGAAAGAAAAGTGTATTGATATGTCAATTGGTCTTGAAGTTTCACTTACTATAATTAGAACATTTGTTGATGCATTTTACATTATTCATATCTATATTAGGTTTCAAACTGCTTATATTGCTCCTTCATCTCGTGTTTCTGGTCGAGGAGAACTCATTATAGATCCCTCAAAGATTGCATCAAACTACATGAAAAAAGAACTTTGGTCTGATCTTGTTGCAGCACTACCACTTCCTCAGGTATATTCCTAATATTCATTTTTAATTATCAGTATGAATCATTTCACCCTCCAAGGGCATCATCACAAGTGGTTTTCTACCCTTCTATCTTTACTTATAGTAAACCAGCCAAAGAATGTCGCAATAATACGCGACACCTTAAATTCCGAAATAGTTTTTATTCATTGAAGAAATAGTGAAAATGTTTTCAAACTCCCATAAAGCACGAGTGAGTACAAAACATGTTTAAATGTTCTGTGTTGGTTTGCAGGGTCAGTCGCAAATCCTGAAAGAATGTATTAGCCATTCTTCACATAATTAAAATATGAATTTTATGGTTTGCAAACATGGATAACAATTTGATAATTCATATATAATGTTAGGTACTCATTTGGGCTGTAATTCCAAATATAAAGGGGTCAGAAATGATTGCATCAAGGCATGTAGTGCGCCTGGTGTCCATTTTCCAGTACTTATTGAGGCTGTATCTTATTTATCCTCTATCATCTAAGATAACCAAGGCAAGTGGAGTAATGATGGAAAAAGCTTGGGCTGGTGCAGCTTATTATTTGACACTCTATATGCTTGCTAGTCATGTAAGTCACTCTTCCAAAACATGTTTTTCATAATACTTGTGATCAAAATGGACATCCTGTCTGTTTGGATTGACTTATCTGAGCTTACATACTCGTATGAGCATTTGTGATACTGTTTCCTGTAACTTAGATGATACGTGCTTATGCTATACACATTTTGTTGCTTCTGATTCATTTCTTAAACCTTTTCTTTATTTCAAAAAGGTTTTAGGATCTACTTGGTACCTGTTATCAATTGAAAGACAAGATGAATGTTGGAAGAAAGCTTGTACACTTCAATATCCACATTGCCAGTATCATTATCTTGATTGTCAAAGCTTAAGTGATCCAAATAGGAATGCTTGGCTTAAATCAAGCAATCTATCAGGTCTATGTGATCAGAACAGTCACTTCTTTCAGTTTGGAATTTTTGATGATGCTATGACTTTGGAAATAACTAGCTCAAACTTCTTAACCAAGTACTATTATTGTCTTTGGTGGGGATTGAGGAATCTAAGGTAACTCAAATTTTGGATGAAAAAAGTTTGATAATTTCTTGAAGTTAAAATTTTGTCCATATTTATTCTAACCAATTGTATGATAAATCTGCAGTTCTTCAGGAGAGAATCTCTTAACAAGTACACATGTTGCGGAGATAAATTTTGCTGTGATTGTTGCAATTCTTGGATTGGTGCTTTTTGCACTGCTCATAGGAAATATGCAAGTATGTATAGTGATTATCAGTCTATTAATTAGTGTCATGATCCTTTCAGTGATATATGTATGTCCTGCTTAGATAAACGGTTTACTTAAACGTTTATTGAATAAATGTTTATCATATAAGTGCTTGCATAAGCAATTTCTACTACCAAAGATAAAGCAGCTTAAGCTATACTAGAGAGGTTATGAAAATAAAACAACTTATGACATGTCACAAACTGCTTTCATTAACAGACGTACCTTCAATCGACCACTATACGGCTGGAAGAGTGGCGAATAAGGAGGACAGATACAGAAAGATGGATGCATCACAGGCAGCTCCCTCGTTACCTGAAGGAAAATGTTCGACGCCATGACCAATTTAGATGGGTAGCTACGCGTGGAGTCGACGAGGAAGCAATTCTTAGAGACCTTCCTGTTGATCTAAGACGCGACATTAAACGCCACCTTTGCCTTAATCTAGTTAGACAAGTAAGTAAATCTTTGTTTTCATCACTGCATCTGTATTTGCTTTTCATTACACAGTTTTTGGATTGTGAAATCAAATGATTAGACGGTTCTGCTGGGAATCTGTTTCCGCACTACTCTACGTGCAAATAAGATTTTAACTTTTAAATCACAGTAACACTTGTGGTCTCAATCTCTGATATTCTAAAAATTCACGGTCAAATTTGATCAATGCGATCTCAATTTTGGTCGCATAAATGTGATCATTGATAAATAAAAAATCTTGATGTCTCCACTCTTGGCAATCACATAATTTTTCTTAAGAAACCATGCATGTGACACTTTTTTTTCTTTCTTTTCTTGTTGATATGTTGCTTGGGAAACAAGCAAACAAAATAAGAATGAAGTACTAACTGGAAACTATTTACACAGGTGCCACTATTTGATCAGATGGATGACAGGATGTTAGATGCAATATGTGAAAGGCTAAAACCAACTCTATGCACTCCAGGAACTTGCATAGTTCGCGAAGGCGACCCTGTCGACGAAATGCTCTTCATCGTTCGAGGACGTTTAGATTCTTGCACGACCAACGGTGGTAGAACTGGTTTTTTCAACACCTGCAGAATAGGCTCAGGCGACTTCTGCGGTGAAGAGCTTTTACCATGGGCCTTAGACCCTCGTCCAACCGCTGTGCTTCCTTCATCAACTCGCACAGTGAGAGCCATCACCGAAGTCGAAGCTTTTGCACTCATTGCCGAGGATTTAAAGTTTGTAGCAGCACAATTCCGCCGGTTACATAGCAAACAACTGAGACAAACCTTTAGATTCTATTCACATCAGTGGAGGACATGGGCTGCATGTTTTATACAAGCAGCTTGGTTTCGGTATAAGAGAATGAAAGAGACAAATGAGGTTAAGGAAAAGGAGAATCTTATGATGATGTCAAATGTGAAATATTATGGAAATGATGATTCTCAGTATTTCTCTGCACCTCTGCAAGTGCCAAAGGGATCAAGTTATTCAATGTATTCTGGAAAACTAGTAGGTAGTTTAAGGAGAGGAAGAAGCATGAGATATGGTTCTGAACTTGATATGCTTGGTACATTAAGGAAGCCTATTGAACCAGATTTTAATGATGATGATGATTAAAGGAAATTTAGGAATGAAAAGTTGTTATGGAGAAGGTTTATTAATGATATGTGTGTATAATTAGCATCATTGGTAGCGGATTATGTGTTCTGCTTATTAGTTAAATTAGTTATAGTAATACTTTTAACTATGCATAACTTAAATCAATTTTAGGCTAGGGTCAAGTACGGAAATAGGAGAAATTTTGCATGAATAAATCATTTGACAATGGCTTTATGAGTTTTGTATTAGATGTAATATGAATTGAAAAAGTATTTATAAATAGACTATATTTCTCATTTTACAAATGAGTTGATTTTGTAGGGTTGAGATATACAATATAAACATAACCCGGATATATTCTAAGTTGGAAGTAGAGCATATCAAACTTCAACTGCTAAGGTTATATTTGTGAGTTTTGAGGGGGAAATTTTGAATGAAAGAAAGGAGAAAAGCAAAATGGAAGAAATGATTGCTCATAGTACAAAACAACACTTTATTTTTTTATCAAAGTTAAGTTTTCTAAAAAATAAAATATAGAGAAGTATTTTTGTAACACAAATACATGATTGTGTCATTAACTACTTCATTAACCACAAAAATATACGTTATTAATCACCTATTTCATATGAGTAATGCTAGTTATAGCGAACTAGCATCCCACGAAAGTGTCCCGAGCAGAATTTTACTCAATGCCATGCTTAAACTATACCCCACCTCTTCCCATGTTTCGTGGCCAGGAAAGAATTTAATTGGATAGTGACTTATCGGGATGCTTTTTCTCGGGTTAAATAGCAGCACTCATTTCATATATATCTTATTAACCACTTAAAGTACCCCATTAACCACCAAAATGCAAGTTTTCTTTGTTGACAAAACCAAAATACAAGTTATTACTTTTTTTTTAGAGGAAAATGCAAGTTATTATTTTACATAGTTACAAAATGACATAAGTGTATAGAATAACATTATTCTTCGAATATTACACTTTCACATACAAAAGCTTGTATGTGGTGTGGTGAAGCATACACACATGATCAACATTTGATGTTGATAACTTGCTTATCCAACATAGTAACATTGCTAAAGAACTGTCTATGTGGAATGGAAGTTGGACAATACCTATCCTTTTAACTTAAAAGAAAGAAAAATGTGAGTCCAAATACACAAACCATGTTACGTAACATGAATATCTTCCTAAAGTTGCTACAAGGTTTAGTGGTCCATGATGTGAATGTTAGCCAAAACTAGCAAATACAGTAACCAATCTGTGCTATAGTCATTTGCCAAAACTAGATTTTTTAATTTACAAGATAAGTTGACTGATTTGGAGAAAGCAACTTCATGCTTACCCTATCTTTATTCTCAAACAATCAAACATTTTTGAGTAATTTTTTTTATTTTTACTTTGCTTAAATGCACTCATGTCATGGTCCTCTTATGTAAAAATCTATTTCTTGGTTCCCTAGTTAATATTTTTCAGAATATTAATCATTCATCTCATTTTTGTCATTTTTTTTATGATGATGCATATTCATTTATGAGGTGACAACATTTGTTTAACCTATTTTTGCTGACACAAGTATATTTAGTGTGGCCTAATAAACGTTGTTACATCTTAAGTGAATGAGACAGAAGACCAAAATGAGATAAAAGATCAAAATTCAGAAGGAAAAAAAGAAGTTAAATAAGGAAACAAAAAACAATCTTTTTTTTTCCTTCTTTGACAAAAAAACTATTTTCAAAATAGGGAAATCAAAACTTAAATTTTTTAAAAATAGAGGACTTTAATGAAATCAATTTTTTAAATTTTTATTTTAATCAAAAATTATGGCACAATACTTTATTGAGTGAATCTCCAATATAGTTCTAAAATGTAGATGTCTCCTTCAAAAAAAAAATTGTAGATGTCAACTAATTTCATCTCTTAAAATAACGAAACTATCATGAAATCAAAATGAGTTGATTCTATAAAATTGATTTTAAAGTGGTTTTGCTTTGACAAAAATTGATTTCGAGTAAATTGATTCTAACTAAATTTGAGTTGCACATAAAGTAATTCTAGATTCGATACATTTATGTAAAAGTAACTTGAATTATAAATTTGTGTGTTAGAATTAATTCTAGAATCAAAATCTATAAAAAGTAACTTCAAATAGAATTGCTTTTAGTCTCCAAAATTGATTTCTAAAAAAAATGCCAAACATTATTTTATGGAGTTAGAATTGTTTTTGACACTTGAAAAACACTTCTAAGTCATCTAAAAGTGAAACCAAAGTCCTCTTCGATTAATCCATTTCTATGAAGCACAGACACTCCTCGGATTAGGCGTATGCCGGTGTCGGACACGTGTCGTGTCCAACACCAACATATAATTACACTAAGTTATGTAATTTTCTCAAATTTTTAACAGTGTCGGCGTGCCGGTGTCTGTATCGTGTCCATATCCGTATATGTGCTTTATAGATCAATTTTGTCTATGACAGCTTTAAATGGACTAATGTGATCAATGATTTTAATTTTAGATATCATTTTAAAAGTTCGTTAGTTTCAGGACAAAATTTGTCAGTAGTGCTACCCCTACCATCTCATGCTCTCCTCCTTCTCTTTTCTCCATGTGTATCACAAGGAGTTCTTTCAACCACTAGCATTCGATAGATGGTACCAGGACCATGGTTTTGGTTATCTTATTGTCCTCAAATGCATGTGGCACATGATCCATTAATTTCTACTTTGAATCCCATGTGTCCCTTTGTAACACATGGCAATATTGAACACAAAAGGACCTACAAACTGAAGCATGCCCCCCTCTCCCCCAGGTTTATTTTGGAATAATATGTTAGGTGAACATGCTATTCAAAAAATGGTTAAGGTCATATAGGTTCTGCTGAAAATGTTATGTTTTTAAAGAATATATCTTTACACACATCAATTGTTGAATACAATGTGTATGATATGATTGAGTGGTTTTGTGTGTTTGCTACTTTGCTCGGTCTAATAGCACTGAAAAGTATATGGATAGTAATTTGAGAAAATATGTTAATTGAATGTAACCGCATGTATTGGACTCGCTTTAATTTGAAATGTCGGTGCTACATATTTAGAAATAGATTACTTAAAGGGGTAAAATTAGTTGTCATTGACTAATAAGTTCAGAAGCCCCTAGTACTTACAACTTAGAAGGGAAATCAGTTTTCAAAAGAAGGGTACAAAGTAATTTCACATTTTTTTCAGGTCAATCCCAGTACTTTACAAATGAAATTTCTTCCAGGAAGAAAAACAGAATAGGGATATTCCACAATAGCTTCTTTCCACCTCCAAAATTCTATCTAGTCTCGTCTTCCTTGCACATCAAGTAAACTAAACTCTCAGCTACCTTGAGATGTTATACTCTTCAGGATAGGCTAGCTCTTGTTCCATCTGCCAGCTCAACTTCGAAGCAACGCCTTCGTGACAAGGAACATAATCCTGTGATGAATCAAACATAATAAGTATATATCATTTTTTGCTTAATTCTGCAGAAGAAAACGTGATTGCATAAATAAATAGTTTGACTTTACCTCCAATTTCTTCACTAACTCTTTTGATGTAGGTGCTGATACAATTATGTGGCGCGCATTTGGACTGATAAATCCCTCTTCCACAGCTTTGTCGATGAATGAGAGTAATGAATTAAAGTATCCATCAACATTTACTAATCCCACCTGCGAGTTGTGGAATGTCAAATCTAGTTAAATTAGTAATAGCACAATGTGAATTACTTAATAATATTTAGGTTCCTTAACAAAATGGTACGAGTCAATTACCGGTTTGTCATGAATCCCAAGTTGAGCCCATGTTATGACTTCAAGAAGCTCCTCTAGAGTCCCATAACCACCTGCAAGTAATTTGCATAAGTTTTACAAGAATGTAACGCAAAAAACATAGGAGAACAGGAACACTTAAGGTCATCTAATAAACTGGCTTCGCATCCGAAACAGATTCCCTACAATAATTATGGTACACAGTTACTGATCTGACCCTTCGATCTAAAGTCTAAACCAATGGTCAGATCATTTTTTATATAGTGAATGAGTAATCTAAGTCGTCCGATTTCAAATCAATGGCCGAGATTGATTACATACTGCACCAAATTAAGATCCCTTCTCACCCTCTCTCTTCCCTCTATCTTGCAAGGGATCCCAAGAAAGAGTGAATGACAAGTTTTGTCTTTGTGTGCCTTGCCTTCTGTAACAGTCACTAATTTTCAGCATCTCAGAATGATAAGTACTGCCAGAAATAAAAGTCTTTGAAAAGAAGCACTATTTCATGACATGTACAGGTGCTATTTGAAAACATTATCTTGTGACAGTTATTCTTTTGCTTTACTTTCCTTTCTATATCAAAACCATGAGTAAGTTTTGTACAAAAACGTCATGATTCCAAGGAAAGTAGATGCAAAAAATGGTACTTCAACCAGAGAACCATAGTTTTTCAGAGTCAAAGCAGTTCAAAATTTTAGCCAAATATGTTTAAGGGTCTCAGGCAAAGTCAGGATCAGCCAGTTTTGAAGAGTCACTCTCTAATCATCATAGCATTAGGATATATGAAGTCACATTGCAGCAACAGTGTCATATTTATTTGACTAATTGATTTGATTCTCCTTAAAGTTAGAATTAAATCATAACTACTTCTAAAGTCGCATATACAATTAACTATGATTTGTTGAGAGTGTACAATTTTTTAATATGACACTGACAGTGTATCAAAATTACCTTGGCAACAATATTCATGATTAGGCATGGTGGTAATCCTTTTAAGTCAAAGGGGTTTAAAAAAAACAAGTTTGTTAGCTTATTGAAGAAAGCATTAAAGACTGAGATATGGTCAATGCTACATGATAAAACTAAAGAAAGCTAGAAGCACTTTTGAAGTAAATTTCTACTACTTTCTGTAATGCAACCAAAGTAAGGTGTACTATTCTTTAGCTCAGGCTAACCTGGTAAGGCAATAAAAGCATCTGAATGCTTAGCCATCTCTGCCTTCCTTTGATGCATATCTGCTACAGCTTTTACTTCTCCCACCGTTTCACCAGTTAGCTGCAAAAAGGATCCAATGGACAAGAAATGGAACAGAAAATAAGAACAAAAAATAAATCAAAAAGTGAAGAGATAATAATAAAGAGAAAAACAAAACACAAAAGTGAAGAAAAATTCTAGCACAGTATAAGCCACTGAAGTAAAACAAAAGAGTGAAAGATCCATTTGTTTATTATTACTTTTATCACACTTTGTTTTACTTTCACTTTGTTTTTTTCTTCTTACCCAAAAGAAAATAACTTTAACAACAAAACTGTGAAATTAACAAGAAGCTTAACTTAAAATACAGAACAAGGATATAGGTATATATGAATAGAATATAGTATCAATGAAAAAGTGAATAATAAAAGAAAATATGCAAAATTAAAGTTTGACACTTTTGAATAATAAAAGGATACAATCACGTTTTCTTCTGCAGAATAGACTATAAGCTTTTCTCACATACCTCTCTAGGCATGAGTGTCTTGGGAATAACTCTGCAAGAGACAATAACATGACAAATACACAGTGTCAATGGACAAAGAGACCAACATAATCAAGCACAATAGACTATTATGGTTTACTATTTCATAAAAATGAAAACTTTGAGGAAAAGAGATAAAGGGTCATACCCTATGACATGTCTTCCACCATCATGAACAGCTTGTGAAACCAAACCCATTAGACCAATGCTTCCTCCTCCATAAACTAGATCAATATTTCTTGACACCTTCACAAACCATTAAGATTGATTATGATAAGTCATAATATGATGTGAAAAATAAAAGAAATTAAACAGTTTGAAATGAAAAATGGATACTTTAAAAAGGTGAGAAAGGTCAAAAAACATAGATATCCAAAAAATATGGAAAAAAAACTTTAGGATAGTTTAAAGTTAAGAATATGTGATTATGTAATGATCTCAACAAAAAAAAGCATATTTTGCATCAAATAGATGCTAGAAACTTACTCAACCAAAAGAAAGAGAGACATAGTTTCAAGTTACAAAGTAACAAACATGTTATAAACACAAGGAACTGATCCAACTGAAATTTACAAAGGAATTAGAATATTCAACATGTCATATCATACAGTTTAACCATTACCACCCCATCCACAAAAAACAAATAAGATTATTTTTCTCTCAAAAAAATCATAATGTAAGGTAAAATCATTAATATTAATATATACCAATTCATTTCCAAGTTCAATGGCAGCATCTTGATAACTACTTTTCTTGCCAGGACTACTTCCACAAAAGACACAAACCCTCTTGAACTTTGACACACCATTTGTCTCCATTTGTATTTGTTTCTTGCAACTCACTAAGCTTATAGCAATATCAACTAGTTTGTACTACTCACACTATGTGATGATGATGCAATGCTTTCAAAGATTAAGCATATGTTATGTTATATATAAATGAAAAATGAATATTATGAAAATGAAAGATGACTAACTCTAACTACACACTTCACTCAATGACTAATAACTAGTTGAAATGAAATGCTATTGCTTGGTTTGTTTCTTGCTTCACCGCTACACTATCTATCAAAATGGCCATTGGGTTTATATAAACAACACAAAAATTTCATTAGCAATCGCACGTGAGTGAATTGGAAGCACGCGCGGACAAGACAACTATTGTTGTGGGGTCTACACAATGTCCTTGTGTTCTGTTCCGCCTAATCAACATCGTCACAACATTCTTTTCTTTCTATTCCTATAGTAACAAACAACATTAGTAGTAGTACTAGGAACATAATTAGTATTAACTAACATGTAACGTAATCATCGTTATGTTCTTGTTCTATTTGTCGTCTGAACACTCTTAATTACAATATTGAGTTTGTTTTTTCTGTTGTTGTTAAATACTAATTCAAGTATTAAGAGTTTTTTAAAGTGCTCAATAATTTGATAGATCGTCTTTTGCGAATAAGAAAAATTAGATTGAAATGAGAGAATCCACATTGCCAGGAGGTTTGCCTAGAAACAGCCATTCTTGAAAGAGTGTGTAATAGCTCACTGATCGAGCGCTCTTGCGCCGAAGATGAGTGGGGCTAAGCGACCTGTCGGAGCTGTAGGATGTAAAAATAAATCGGTAGGGGAGCGTTCCGCCTTAGAACGAAGTACCCGCGCGAGCAGGGTTGGACGAAGCGGAAGCGAGAATGTCGGCTTGAGTAACACAAACATTGGTGAGAATCCAATTCCCCGAAAACCTAAGGGTTCCTCCGCAAGGTTCGTCCACAGAGGGTGAGTCAGGGCCTAAGATCAGGCCGAACGGCGTAGTCGATGGACAGCAGGTGAATATTCCTGCATGTATTTTATGTTTTTTCGACGAAGATTAATCACTGTTAAACAATTTTGGAGGGGAGGATGGAAATTTTACTGATTCTATTTTACAATTTAAATTTGTCATCATTTTTATTTTTATGTAAATCGGATATCTTTTACGCACAATTATATAGACGAGATCTTTCGACCCACATATCTCAGATGAGCTGGTCTTATAGAACTCTTCATTTTAGATGCGTGAATCACAAAATGCAAGGATATTTGTTATTACACGTGTGAATGCCAATCTTTGAAACAATTGGAATACAGCCAATAACCCACCAACTAAATTTTTTGATAAATATCTCAATTTTGATAAATGGGGAGGAATGTGTCTTGAGACAATTAACATGAAAGAGGAGAATTTGAGTTTATCCAAGAAAATAAGTTGTCACGCAAGGCCAGTCACTAGTGATTATAGTGCCAATTATGTGTACAAGTGCAACACTGGTATTTTTGTTCCCCTCATCTCCTTTCCACTTCTTTTGTTTTGTATTGGTTCTTTACTCAAAAGTGTCCAACAAATCATAGAAAAAGGTTTCTATCCATAAGAGGAATGTGTCATTAACCAAATGATTCATCAAAAACTTTCTAGCTTAACGAAACCCCCTCCACCATCAAAGGAAAAAAATCACAAACTTTATAAAAAAAATTGAGGTTGTATTGATCAATTAATAATCGTTGTGGATGGGGAAATTCTGACAAATTATTATATTTTATTTGTGTTGCAAAAAATTGTTTATGGTGAACAAGTTATGGGTAATAAATAAACAGAAATTACTTAAGATGGTGCTCTATAGTATAGTGGTGTTGAGGAATGTGCATTGATTGATTAAATAAGAAAACATAGTGTAAGTTGGTAGTGCCCTATATCACTTCAATTGTGTCCTCATCCATCCAACTTCACTTACTCGACACACTTGTTATACACATAGGAAACATATGATTTTTATTTCACACGCCCCTTTCCATTACCATTACCATTACCCATATTCTCTCTTGCACAATTCCTTAAACATCTTGTCCTCATCTCATCTTTCTCCACCCATAAAATATTTCATTCCCCAAAAATTGGTGAGTATGAACTCTCTCTTATTATAAGTAACACATTTGCAAACTAAAATAATTTTAATGTAACATTAATAAATTGTTATTTGCCTTACAATAAAATGCGGGTAGAGTTATACATTATTTTAAGTTAATATTTTTCACTTTACATTTATTAGAATGATGAATATATAAGTCCTCACCAAAAGTACTTATCTTATTTAAGGTATATCAGATAATAATAGAATTCAATATTTCTTAATTGAATTGAACATTGATTTGATACTGTATGAAAGTCTACTCTCTTTGTAAGTTAAAATGTGGTGTCTCCATTTCTTGTATGATTGTTAAATACCTAATGTGATGATCTCCCAGACCACCTCATGACCAACAATGGTATCAGGTCGAGGTTTGACGAGGGTTCAACCGGCTCCTTGTGTCAGAAGTCTTCCTTCCCAAGGGTGTTAAGGTGACGAGTTCCATTGAATGCGGCAATGGTTGTGCAAGTAGTTATGGGATGAAAAAGCTTATGTTTCAAGGGGAGCATACTCAAAAGAGAATGGATGGACTCACATTTGAGGGGGATATTGTTGGTCTATCAAATGCGAGTAATATGTTCCACGTTGAATAGAAAAGTGAATGTTAAGGGAGACCCGTAAACTATGTCTTAAAATTTTAGGTTAAAAAGTGTGATGTCTCTCATTTATATGATTGTTCAAGGCTCAAATATAATAATCCTCCAAACACCCTCATGTCGTAACACTTTGGCCAACATTGGTATCGAAGTCAAGGTTTGACAAGGATTCAATCGGCTCCCTGTGTCAAAAGTCTTCCTTCCTGGGTGTGTTAAGGTGGTGAGTTCCGTTGAATGCAGCAACGCTCGTGCAAGTAGATATAAATGAAAAGGCTTCTATTTCAGGGGGGAACATACTCGTAGAGAATGGATACACTCACATTTGAGAGGGATATTGTTGGTATATCAAATGTGAGTAATATGTTCTACGTTGGATCATTGATGAAAAAGTGAATGTTAAACACTTTATAAGCGACGATACCTATAAACCTAATGTCTTAAAGATTTAATTTAAAAAGTGTGATATCTCTCTCACTTATATAATTGTTCAAGACTCAAATGTGATGATTCTCCAAAAACTTTGTTGACGTAATACTTTGGCTTATATTCAACCTTGTTGTGAATATATTTTAATTTTAGTTCATTCTTGATATTAAAAACTCTTCTGCCAATTGCCATTTGGCTTATTATTCAATATCCATACATTACTAATAAATGGTGACATATTAATTGTTTATGGTAGTAGTAGCTGTTTTGTCAGGGTTATACTGTCACTGAACCCATGCCTTTAAGTTGATAGTTTGAGAGCTCTAATCCCAATATAGCCTTTCTGGCTTTCTTTGTTTAGCTTTGATTAACACCTATGTTTGTCTACTTCCTGCCCTCTCACGTGTCTTTGGAGATTATACTAAACAAAATTAATAATGACAATTTCATAATGGAATTGAGCTCATATCTATATAAAAATTCATGTGAACCTCCCGCATGCTTGCATGCGCGTTTAAAATCATGTTTTTGTGTGTTTGTGATTTTTCATATAGACATATATGCATGATCAACCTTAAGGTAATAATATTACATAAAAGGAATACAAAGTTTCAAACTGTCTAAGCCGGTCTAATTTAATCATGATAATACACACAGGGGACAGTATTCAAGGAATATACTCTAGGATTTATTAAATTATTCTTCAGTCTTCTCAAATTTTTAGGTTTTGGTCTGCACATATTTTTAACATTAGTGAAGCTAAATTAACGAGGCATGTAACTCGAGCACTTAATCAATAGCGGAACTTAAGTAAATTTGAAGGTGACATATCGAAGGAGGTCTTATGTGGTTACAAAGATTTGGACACGATATATAGACACACTCAAAAGTTTGATGACATATGTATATCATGTGTAAGTCCATGACATCTAGAAAGAAAGAAAAATTAGAAAGTCTCTCCTAGAAAGGCTTGAGCCATGTATTAGGCTTGAGGCAAATACATTTTTTACTTTTGTTTATATTTAAGATCAAAGAGAGTATATAAGTTGTTGTAATTGTATACATGGTGAATTGTATGTTGATGCTCATCATAATTACGTGATAACCCACTGATATGGCATGACGTGTGGTTGTCGGGATGACCCGCCTTAATATTGTGAAATTTTATTGAATCGATGATGTGTTGTGATAGCCCAAAAAATTGATACCCTTGTGTAGACGTGACACATTTTGATTGTGATAACCCTTGTGTAAAGGCGACATAATTTATTATGGTCCTCTGCAGAGCGATTATTTCCGGAATAATATGAATGTGACAAGTCTACAATTAGCGTCGCACTAATGTTGACTATGCTTTGTTAGGCGAAATGTGCATTGCATTTATTTGTGAAATAAAATGTTATGTTTATTTTATGCCATGTTATACTCCATATGTATCGTATTCTTTTACTTATGTTGTTTTTAGATCATGACTCGCTACTTTATCTGTGGATATATGGGCTTTGCCCTCATGCAATAGGAGACCAGATGCTTCAATTGTTCCATCTGATGACGGTGACCACTTGGGACTTCCCTGACCAGTTAATGTCTTGTGTTTGGAGCTTCGGCCCTGCTTGAAACACGACACTCTATGAAGGGGGTGTCAGGTAGTAGGTACTTAAAGGTGTGGAGAGTTGGTTCTTCTGATACCGTCTCCTAATGTAATAATTGATTTGAGGTACTTGAAGTTGTAGAAAGTTGGTCCATCTCATTTACCAGGAGGAGGATACCCCACCAGATATTGTTTCTTAAGATATTAGATGCTTTGAGGATATATCAATTTGGAGGTTTGCTATGAAAGCATAGCACTACAACGATAGGTGTGGTAACCCTTACAGTTGGAGTGGGTATATCAATTACAAGTTTAAAGGATACTTCTATATCAATGTTGGCGATGTAGGACATGTAGATCAATCTAGAGTACCTTGCTTGTTATCTCTTACACGAGAGGTTGGGGTTGGTTGCTGAAGATATGGTAGTTATTTTTTCAGGATGACAATTATGTGGAGATTCCGACTCAGCCAAAGTCACCACCTTATTTGATTGACTTGGTTAGGTAAGTGTCTGACTAATCTATATTAGAGGTAGTGTCATCAGATACGAATCCTTCAGAGGACGGAGGCGATGGAGATGTGAACTATCATATGAGTGTTGTCTCTGGTAGTGGTAGCTTTAGCAGGGGTGGATGCTCCGTCATAGTCTTTTGTAGTATTTATATGACATGAGGTTATGGGCATACCTGTTTATATTTGTTAGCTTATCTTTTTGTAGTCATGTATTTTGGATATTTTTTTAGTACATTTGTTACCAAGGTCATAACTGTGACTATCAAGTTGATTAGACTGGTGGACACAGTCATTCCTTTTGTAGATTGCAATTGGTATTTTAGACACTAGGTGTATGATCGAGGAACAAGTCGTACCTAGTTAGTTATTTTAATTTTACTATTCGATTGGATTGTACTACATAGGGATGGAAATTGGGCAAGGTCGATTTTAAACATTCCCGTCACCACCCCCACCTCTTTGTGCTGTCCTGGCCCCAACCTTATCACAAATGATTATTGTACGTCCACTCTCATCTCTAAACCTAGAAAATATAATTTTTCAGCAAAACAAAGTGTGTCTATAAATCTCCATATTTTAGCATCAAAAACTAATAACTAAATTTAACTAAAAACTAAATTCTAAATATTTATAAGAATAATAAAACATAATTACCTAAAATATTAACCAACATTTTGTTGCATACTCGAGCCTTGAGTGAGACAGCAAGTACCTCCATCTAGATAGAAGATAATGCTCCATCATCAAATTCAGATGCACTTATTATTGGTGTCTGTCGCAATGTGTTGCTCTTGTCCAATGACACATCAACACGTACCATCCACCCATTAACTTCTGGGTTCCTGACACGTAATGGTCCCGCCGCCGGGCGTTTGTGGGATTTCCCTCAAAATCGTTTTTGTTTTAGTGTCACAAACTGCAATGTCTGAATTGCAAATTTGCATACATTTTAAAAGAGTAATGATACATAGACATCCTTAAGTGGCAATACACCATTGGACACCCACACAAAAATCAGACATGTGGCCATATGGATCTCATACAAGCACACTTTCTCTTTCATCTCATCTTGTCTCTTCCCAATGCATGGAATGTACAAAGGTGTATGAAAATAAAGAGTGTCTATGTAACATTTTCCCATTTAAAATGAATTATAAGTACACCAATCACTTTGCAACGCCAATTTGAGAAAACCAAGCAAGTTTGGACTTTGGCTTTCCTACGGGGTAAAATTTTATTCTCTTCATCTACATCTATAGTTATGAGCAAGGTTTTGCAACTCGAAAGTTTACCTCAACTCGTTTTGTCTAGGTAAACTCGACTCGAGAACTCGTACGAGTTTACCTAAAATTAAAATTATATAAAATTTATTATATTCGTGACATATATAAGCTAATATAATATTATAAATAGGTCAATAGTGCAAAATATGACTTAATTACAACGGCAAATTATACCAAACTACTATAATAAAACGTTATGCTCAACTTAGCATCAAAATACAAAAATTAACGCACAAAATCATAAGTTTCATAAGTCTCTAAGTTTAAGTCATCCATAAAACCATCCAAAAAAACAAGTTTCACAAGTTCCTAAAGTTGTTATTAAAACTATCTAAAAAATAAACTAGTTAATTTCATCAAAAGGTCAACAAACACCACCACCGCAACCCTAACCGGCGTCGCAATCACCGGCGTCGAAATCTGAATTTCCACCGTCGGAATCGCAACCCTAATTGGTGTGTGCTCCCATGTTCATGGTTTGAGAACTCAGAGAAGAAAGAAAAAGAAACGTTTCATTTCAGGAACAACGTGTTATTATAAAGGTAACTATTGAGTAAATGTTTCGGTATTTGGGCTTGTAGAAAAGGAATTGAGTTTTAAAAAAATGGACCAAAAAAAGGGCGAATTTGTTTATATATATTTTTTTATAGATGTAAACTCGTAAAACTCAGCAAACTCGGTCAAACTCGTCAAACCTTCCGATTTTACCAGAAACCGAGTTTACCTCCAAGTTAACACGATTTTGGTACATAAACACGTAAACTCGATAAACTCGAAGTGTTTACACTCAATTTGCGGAACATTGGTTACAAGACTATTTTTTAAAAAAAACTTGTCCGTAAATATAAGATTATCTAAAAATAATTAGATGTATACTTTTTTATTTATTTAAATATATCCATCATTGATACTGTTGGTTTGTGTTGGAATATAAAAAAACAACATTGAATACATTAATACAACAAGGGTAATTTAGTATTTTCTTCGATCACATTTATAAGCAAAAACAGCTTTTGAGATATATTGAATAATTAATGCATCCGATCACATTTATAGGTCAGATACATTAATTATTTAATGTACCTGAAAAACAATTTTTTACTTATAAATATAACCGAAAGAAGTAATAGTTACACATATTACTTTAACCACTTTTTTAATACCCACGATTTTGGTAAAATCTCTTATAAAAATAGGCGGAGGAAATGTGAAATATGTATCGTAAATAAATACATTAGAGTAATTTCTTTATTTGAAATTCTTAAAAGTGTTTTAAAAACACTCCTTAACAAGCCTCTTCAAGTTTTGACAACATCAACTACTTTACCAACATCACCCTTAAATACTTCATTCGTCTTAAATTATAAGCAAAAAAAATTCATTTTCTTTATCCTAAATTATAAGCAAAAAAGACCAACTTTTATCATATTTAATTATGTTTTTTCAAAAAATTATCTTTTCCAAAGGAAAATTAAATGCAAAGTCATTTTCTCTATAATCAACTACCAATGAAAAATATTTTTACATCTTCATATAAAACTTATTTCAAAGATAACACAAAAAACTATGTTGCAAACTACTATGTTTTAGTTTTCTTAATAAGTGTGATTTTTTTCTTATAATATGGGACGGAGGGAGTACAATATTATTCCTCATCATCCTTAAAAATAAGTAGTACTCCCTCCGTTACTAATTATAAACAAATATGATTTTTTAGGTTCATTCAATTAATGATGTATGTGCTTCATAATTAGAAACGGAGGCAGTAATAACCAAATCAAAAGTGATTATTAATAGTATTCTTCTAGTTAATAATACTAATATTCTAAAGAAACAAAAATGATCTCTTTACCCAAAAACAAGAAACAAGCATGATCAAAAATTTACGATTTAAAATACAAATATACAACTTCATTGATCAACTTAGATAATTATGTATTTCGTTCGCCACTTGTGTGGCATATTTATTTGCTCACAAAGACCGCCCAACTTTAAATTGGTGGATGAGATGATTTCTGCAACTGATTTAATAGATTTGTGATCTGAACCATCTGATTTTAAATTAATGGATGAGATTAACTATAACATATAACAGTGTGGTTTCTCAACTGCTTCTCAACGGCTTGCAACACACCCAATTATTATGTTTACTCAAGATTTCATACTCTTATCATTTTTTTTCGATAAATGGAAATTTTATTAATAAAGTCCAATCCAACATCAAAGTAATAAAAATATTTCTCACCTTCTATTAAGGGTTCCAAATGACTCAGCTGATCATTTGTTAGAAAATTGGACAATAAAATACAACAAACAATGTTCTAAAAACCAAAGCTACCCTATCAATGGAACACATCACCAGAACAAATATTCTAGCCAAAATTACAAACAAAAAAGCCATGGTACAAAGGAGAAAATCTAATCAACTTGGCTAAAACAGAGAATATTGATAATACATACTCTTATCATTTTCTCCCTTATTTATTTTACTTAAATAGTAAACAAGCTTGAGCTTAATTATAATTAAGACATCAATATCTAACACCAAAAATTAAGACATCAATACAATATCAATAGTTCCAATTCCAAAAATTAAAGCAATGTCGAACATCAATATCATAGATTCAATATTGTATTTGAAACAAATAAAATAAACTTTGTTATTTTTTTGAATAAAAAATAAAATAAACTTTGTTATGATCATTTCTTTTATTTCATTATGATTATTATCTTTCTGCATGGTCTCATAAAGTTGGAGATATGGAAGGGCCCTCCTAATTGTGCCTGTCTCAAAATAAAGCAAACATTCAAATGTAAAAGTCTTTGATTACGCTTACTGACACAACTTATGGTTCTTGTTTAATTTGGACATTAGTTTAGTCCTTTTGGACCTTGTTCCTATCAAATAAGCATGATTTGTAAGTTTAAACTTCCAATTAAGTTGACATGTGAAGCAAAGTAACTAGAAAAGAAATGTTGACTTATGGATAGTGAGTGATTTTTCTAATATTAGTTTTGCTTGTTCTCACTTCCTACTATTATTATATGATCGTAATTACTAAAATTCAAGACACTAATTAAAATTAAGGGGTTTCATTATGGTTATCAAGCTTTGCCTAGTCCACAAGATGGACACAAAGGACAAATTGATAACTTTTTATTTAATCCCCGGTTCATATTTCAACAACCCTTTGTTTCTACTTTAAGGTCATACCAAATTAACTACTTTTGATATCTAAATTAAGGCATTTTCTGATTTTAAAATTCTTTGAAATGCAATATAATTAGTAGAAAATTTTACTAATTCTGATTTGCAGAAAAATTCAAATCATGCCTACCAATTTAAAAAGGTAATTTTATGAGTTTAAATTTTCAAAATTGATTAAGTATCAATCGAGTAATTTGAGAGGGTTAGTTTATCTTCTTAAAAAAAAAAAAATCGACTTTATAATTTAAAGAGTAGGACTATATGTAGTGAAAAACTAATCACAAAATTATCCCGAAAGAATATACGTCATATTTCATATCAGTTGAGAAAGATTGTGGGCAGTGTTTATAGAAAACATAGGTCCCTTGACAAATAAAGTTTGTTCGATGTAGACATGACACCAAAACCCGTCCCCTTCGGACCCGGCCGCTCCCGTTCTGAATTTAACTGAGAAAAGTTGGTTTAACTGGTGTGGGTGCGGGTGTGGGGGAAATTTGAATTCTTAGTACGAGGGCGAGGCGGGGGGCGGGGGATGCTTACAACCGCCCCCGCACCCGTTTTTTAAAATTTACTTTATTAAATTTTATAATCTTATTTCCATAAGCACCAACCTATTTTAATATACTATTACTCTTTAGAAACATATTTTTATAATTATTTTGCTCTTTTGAAAAAAGTTTATTAGATATTTAATTATTAATATAATTATTGTTTTTTGTTGCTATGAAAAAATATGCATTTTTTAAATATTTTATAAAAAATAGAGTTTTCGCGGGTGGGGGTGGGGACGTGGCCGAGAGACCCGTCCTCATTGGAGGCGGGGTTGGGTGTTCAATTTTTACCTCCGATATGGTTTGGGAACGGGGGCGGAAACGGGTGCATGGAAGAGGGCGCGTGGACGGGGATGCTTAAACCCGCCCCCGATCCACCCCATTGCCATGTCTAGTTCCTTGTGCCTTCGTGATAATATAATTAGTTGTATTAAGCAATTCTAATTTTTTACTCTAATGCGCAAAGGTCAATTTTGTTTTCTTCCACTTCTTATATATCAATTACTGATGTTTGACAAAAGAACATTTTTGATTCAATTTGATAAAAAAACATGTAGAGATAAAAACAATTTTTTGAACCCTTAAAAAAATCAGTATGATCTTTTTTAAAATCATATTTAAGGCAAAAGAAACTCGAACACTATTAATATGAAATCATCATACCTAAAGTACGGTTTGGATTATCGTTTGTCAAATTTGATTTAGAGTAAAATTAATAAATTTGGTATTTTGTTGTGAATTGAGTATCATATGTGTGTACGGTAAAAGACTGATTCCTCGAGTCGGGTATGACTATAATACAAAACTTTTTGTGAAAATATTTAACAGTACTGTATTGGTTTCGGATTAAAGTGAATGATATTTCCTTTGTTCCATTATAATTGTCATATTTGCAAAAGTATTTGTTCCAAAATGATTGTGCTTTTAAATTTTAATTTCCAAGGTAACTTTTAGTTGCTTATTAATGTTATTAATGTTATGTGCACCACTTTCAAATTGTTACTCTTCATTTTATATTTAACATAATGAAAATAAAAACATATAAATGTAGTTAATATGAGTAATTGAGTAAATGATCATTATCTTTCTTTCATTTATAATATTTCTTAAATCTCTTTGAAAAGTATGTTTGTGTTATGAATAAATGAAAATATGATGTGGATGTCCATTGTCCCTAACTTTATTCCTTAACTACTATGACTAAATGACTTTATTTATTCCTATTGATATTTAATCTTATGGCTCTTCATATAATTGTAAGTTACAACTTTTGTATCTTATAAATAGGACCTACATTGACATATAAAGAACACACTTGTGAAATAATACAATACATTCTTATGTTCTCTCTTTGTTTCTTTATCTCTATTCTTATATACTTTATAATATTTTGCAATGCTAAGGATCAATTTCATAACACGTTATCAGCACCATGCTCTGACCAGTTGAGATTCAAAATTTTTTGGAGCATATAGTTTTGTTTGAAAGAAGGACTTAGAGGGCATATAACTTGGTAACACCAAGACTGGCTGGAAATTTGGAAAGGAACATTCTTGTGGTAAGTCTTTTAAACCATTTTCTTTCTTTGGTTATATAATTATAATATGAAAATTTAGATGACTACAAGATTACGAAGGTTTTAATCTCATTCATAGCTATAGATATATAATTTTTGTTTTGCGTATCAATTTTGTTGAAAAAGTCATTTGACATGTATAATTATCATATCTTTCTTTGTTTATTCTTGTTAAATTCCAGAAGAATCTAACACTGAAGCTTTCCCGAAGAATTGCTCAAACAATAAAGATCTTTGCATCTTAAAGGATTGTTCAAATAACCATTTTTCTTTATCTTGTTAACAAACAGTATTATTATTATTATTTTACTACTGAGACAAACATGTCCTTCTGATTTCATCTGTTGTTAGACTTTTAATGTATTAAAACCATGAGATATACGGTTACCGATAGACTTATTGTTGGTAGTTATGCCTAATAACAAAAAGCATATGATCTATTAGCAGGATATTTTATTTCTATATTTATGTTTTGGATCATTGTATTTGCCAATCAATTATGGTTGTTAAGTTGTCTCACAAATTTTTCTCATAAACATATAATTTCCTCAACTTTTATTTTTATTATTTAACTAATATACTTTTATAGGACTCTTGAATTGCTTAAGTGTTAAAAACGTTCTAAGATTAAATTATCTTATTTTTCTTGGCGAAAGTCATTCAAATAAGATTACTCACGTGACTCTAATTAAAAAGGAACAATTACAGTCGCTTCAAAGAATAAATTAAAGGTTAGCTAATATTCAGAATTCCTGAAGGATTGTATAAAGAATGAATTTTTCTTGATCATTATGAAAATCATGTGTAATATAGTTCCTGAAAAACTAATTTTCTTTTAATATTAAAGAATCCTTGAAGGATCGCTCAAAAAAAGATTTTTCTTTATCATTGTTTATGAAGATTTGAGATATCATTCCTGAAGAACTAAAATTTAATATTTAAGCATCCCTGAAGGATCGCTCAAACAAAGATTTTTCTTTATCATTGTTTATGAAGATTTGAGATATGATTTTAGAAGACTTGATAATTTAACACCAAGCATTCGTGAAAGATTGCAAAATATTGTGATTTTTCTTTGTCACTGTCGATAGAGGTTTGTGATTGAGTTCTTGAAGAACTAGATCTTTGTGCACAATTGAAATATGTAAGATCTATTTGATCTTAGTATAAGTTCTACTGAAATTAATTATACCTCTTGAATGTGCTATGAAGTAGCTAAATTGAGCAAAATTGATAAAAACAATATCAAGAATGTTTTGAAATATCAATCATATCAAGAATGTTTTGAAATATCAATCATATTTCACAAGACATATAAATTATAGGTAATGTCATCTCTTTACATACTTGATACTTATAATTTGTGCTCCATATATTATTATTATTTTGGTAGAATGCTCTACATAATTGTTTTTCTAATGAAATTGTAATTATTATGGTTGTGAATGTGATGTTATTACTTCTTTTTAAAATATTAAGTTTATGAATAATATTATTTTGAATTGGAAACCTTGTTAGTTGACAGAAGAACTATAAATGAATCTTGTATTATTAATTCTTTCTAAAAAGCATGTCTATGATATTTTGAGGTCTCAACTTGACCTCACCAAGGAACACAATAATTTTATTATGTATATTTTGTTGGATATTGTTTCTAAATGAAAGATTTCTTATGCAAAAGACTATAAATATGTTTCGATGAGTGATACAAAGAAAACAATTTTATTATTACATTTGATGGTAAAATAAATAAATAAAATATTGAAGGTTTCAGAAGAGCAAATATATATTGTTATATGGAGTAATAGAATTAACACTGGGAGTGCATTATATGATATCCAGAAGAGCATTATATGAAACTAATTTCATAGAAATTTATTAAGTTTCAAGGATATCATTCTAAATTGATATCATAATGAAAAGAAAGAAAATGTTAAATATCTCCATATTACGAGATATATGCTGGAGAAAATAAGTGTAGTGAAAAAAAAAATTATCTCATATTTATACTACACTTATATTAGTGCAATGGAAGCAAATATATTATTGTAATCCTGAAGTTTACATATTATATTATTAGTGTAATGGAAGCACGTATTATTATAAACCAGAAGTTTACAAATTATATTAAATGTAACATTGGCAAGACCGGTTGGGTTATCCCGGATCTGTTATGATGTAGAACTAGTTGAAAAAAATGGATATATATTGAAGAGACAGAAGATTCTTCAATCTAGTAACTATTGTGTGTTACTAATTCCCAGAGAAAGTTGACAATTTAAAAGAATGATCACATGTATATTCACAACCAGAAGTTTGTGAAATTATTATGTCAACAATTTGACTAAGAGTTTATTTTCTGAACTTTTCAGAAAGCATTCGATAAATATCATTCGTCATTTGAAATTGACATTAAACAGTTGGTAGCATATGCTCATAAAAATGGACTTGAAGATCCATTCTTTAGACGTCTAAAGTTAATTTTATGATTGATACTTATGAGACTATACCGTATAAACTCTAGTTTTGTTATGAGACCATGTTTTATAAACTCTACTTTCGGAATCAATAATCTTGTATATTGAGATATTGATTTGCATCAAGCCAACAAATTACTATATATAAGTCTTCCCCTTAATCTATCATTGGTTTTAGGTTAACAAGGGGATTTTGGATGTGTTGTGTATATCACAATTGCTCCAATCTAAGATAAATCTTGAAAGAATATTGGGAAAATATATTTGATATAAATCTCCATCTATCATTAATTATGTTGAGCCAACTTATTTACAGCCCAGTAGGCTGATTATCAATTGATGGATTAGTTTTTCCAATATTAGGGGGGAGATAATAAGCAACTGAAAAATGTGAACCTGAAGTTCAAATAAATTATTTGAAAGGAAATATTATTGTCTCATCTTGATCCTCAAGATATAGCTCATTTGCAAAGTTAAACAAAACAAATATCTATTGTTAATGCTGCAAATGAAATAGATGTCCTTGTCAGATAATCTAATATGCAAATGAGTCTCAATCGTGCCTGAAGCATGATAGATCAATCGGTTCCAAATATGAAAATCCTTGAAGAAGAAAAGGAGCTTAAAGGAAAGATAACCCAAATAAGGATACAGAAACTCTAAAAGAGTTTTATGACATAATTGATTTTTTCAGTTCCAGAAGAACTGGTCAGGTACCTGAAACATATGAAATATTAATAAATTATGCCATGAATGAAAGATCTCAATTGAATGAGATGTAACCGAAATGAAGTCAACGTTGACGTGTTTTTGGATATAATATAGCGCTATATGTGATGAGTAATAACGAGGATCGTGAATTCAAGTCTATTAAAGATTATAGAAAAGGAAAATGTATGCAGATGGAAAAGAGACAGTTCCAATGAAATCAAACTCTTTGGACTTGTAGTCCGCACACTCGAAGATGTGAAGTTAAATGGATATATATATATATATATATATATATATATATATAGAGAGAGAGAGAGAGAGAGAGAGAGAGAGAGAGAGAGAGTGTGTGTGTGTGTTTGATATGTTCACCTAAAGTGAATTGGTCAATGTCTACCATTTATTTTTAAGAGACATATATTCCTTAGATACATATTCACCTGAAGGGAAATCAAGAACTTTTTCGTACTTGATTAAGTTGAGTAGCACATGAAAGACTCAAATTATATGAAAGATGTGCTACAATATATTTGTAAGGCTCACTTGATAGTGATATATGAAACTCCCTGAAGGATTTCATTTGCATAATACATACTATCAAAATTATTGAAAAGATGACATCATTTGTCCATTTTAAGGATTTGGAAATGAATTTGTTATAATCGATTTTATGATAATGGTATAAAATATTATTAGAAATCCTGAAGATATTCTAAAATTTGTTATCGTGCTCAAAAAAATATTTTGTATTTTTTTTTTTGAGCACGGGTTTTTGCCAGTAAAAAAACGTATTCGTGTGGTGTTTTTTTTATATAAATGTTGATATGGAAAAATCTAATTGATTATGTAATAGAATGATTGTGATGTCACTTGATGCGAGTAAAGATCATGTCCTCAAGAAAGTTATGAACAACTTGAATTGGTCAAGTAAGGACACTAATGTATTTTGCTTATTATATATATCGTGGTATTTTAGTTTTGTCAATACAGATATTGCAGCAGAGTCAAACACACAATTTGTACCTTTGAGAAAGAACAATATCATTCAATTGTTTGAAAATGCTAACACCACATCAAGGAAGTGGAGAATGCTCTTAATTACAGATTATGATTTTATACATACAAGAAACTTGCGGTTTTCTAATTTTAAAAGGAGGTTCTTTCAACAACTCAATATGAAGATATCTCACAAGCCACTAATTTGGAGAAGAGTGTGCAGATAGATCATATCTTTCTACAGAGTCACCGCCAAGTAAAGATTTTGAGTAATCAATATAAAAGATTATTGAAATTTCTTCGTTGTCTTTACGAGGGGGAGACAAAAATGTGTTTTGCACACTCTTTTTTCCTTAACCATGGTTTTATCCTACTGGGTTTTCTTAGTAAGGTTTTTAATGAGACAAATTCCAAAAGGTTGTTGTACTCTTTTTCCTTCACTAGAATTTTTTTCCATTGGGTTTTTCTCTAGTAAGGTTTTAATGAGGCACATCCTTCATGGACATCTAAGGGGAAGTGTTGTGAATAAATGAAAATATGATGTGGATGTCCATTGTCCCTAGACCTTCTATATTCCTTAACTACTATTACTAAGTGACTTTATTTATTCCTATTGATATTTAATCTCATGGCTCTTCATGTAATTGTAAGTTACAACTTTTGTATCCTATAAATAGGACATACATTGGCATGTAAAGAACACACTTGTGAAGTAATACAATATACTCTTATGTTATCTCTTTGTTTCTTTATCTCTATTCTTATATATTTTATAATATTTTGCAATGTTAAGGATCAATTTCATAACAGTTTAAAATAAAATTTTATGTGAATTTTTCAAACAAATGTGAGAGTTAATTTTTATCACTTCTACTCACAATAGAGGTTTGGCGACATACTCAAGGTTAATTTTGCAATAAACTCTAAAACATTTTTTTATAAGGAAAATTTAAGTAAGTGCTTCAATTTACCAAGTTGAATAAGGATAAATTGCTTTTTCAGCCAGCTGACGTAGGGGGATAGAGCTTTCCAGTTACCTATATAAAGCAGTTTATTAAACAGCATTCTAGCAAGTTCACCTATTGTGAATAACGTAGGTCTCTACCGGCTATTACCAGATAAAAGAAGATCTTCTCACTCAAAGAACACTTTTAAAGTTATTTACATTTACCTCTCCAAAAGACTCTTTTTTTGAGGTAAAAAGAAACTTGGGGAGCTCAATTTGACAAAACTTAATCAAACACATATTTTATGCTGAAAAAATTCGTTTATAATACTTACCATCTTGTAACCAACTACTTACTAAATACCTACATAGGGGCTTGTCATGCAACTGTCTTAACAGGTTAAAGACGTGATTAATTATTTAATTATCATCTTTGAATTGACAACAATATGATTACAATTAGTTGTATATCTTTAAGAGGAAGGTTCCACCTTTAGGATTTAATAGTGTCATTTATTCCAAATTTTCCTTTGCTCTTGGAGCTCTTCTTCTAGGTCTTCCTCGTTGAAACGATGGTTTGTGTGTTTTGCTTGGTAACTGATAACTATTCTTAATGAAAGGTTTTTTAGTGTCTTCTAATGTAGTTATAGTTAGGGATGGAAAAAAAACCAAAAAATTGAATCAAATTGTTGAACTGAACCGAACCAAATCAAAAAGACCAAATCATTACTAACAGTTTTGGAATTGAACTGAAACATGAAACAATTCAGTTCAGTTTGGTTCAGAACAATATGATTCGGTTCGGAACAGTTCGGTTCAGTTTTAAAAGTTCTAAAATTTGATTTTGTTTGGTTTTTAATATATTTTTTCAATGGTACCAATATATAGTAACGATTTGGTTTCGGTTCGAAACAGTTCGGTCGGTTCAAAGTACAAACAATTTAGTTCGGTTCAGTTAATTTGAATTTAGTAAACAGTCCAGTTTGGTTTGGTTCGGTTTTCATCTCGAATCAAACCATGCCCACCCTAGTTATAGTCTTTTTCAGTTGATAGAATTGCAAATTTGTACGTGTTTTTCACTTTATGTTGAGTTTTTTTAGTCTTAAGTTAATTAGGTGTTTTATGTTTGATAATTTTTCCTAAACCATACAATTCTTGGAGTTTTTTTTATTTCAATTGTTTAGTTAAACAAAAAGTTGATCATTGGAGTGGAAGGATACAAAAAAAAGTTACATAGTCGTTGCCTGCAGATGAAGAACACCTCACCAAGTATAAATTTTGTTGTCCATGCCTAGTGTTGATACTTTTATACTTAGCGAACCGCCTTTGCTCTTCCTTTCAGTTGAGGTAACTGCCTTTGTTCGTTAAGCACAAGAGTTGTGTTTAGCAAATCGACTCAGATCTTCTGGAATCCTCTGTTTAGGCTCGCTTTCACTTTTTGGCTCTGTTTGGTAAAAATAGCGGATAACTTATAAGTTAGTTGATAGCTGATGACTGATAGCTTATAGCTGATGACTGATGACTTATAGCCAATAAGCTAATTAAAGTGTTTGGTAAAATTAGCGGTTCAACTAGCTGATCAATGTAAAATGACACAAAAGGACATTTTTATACCATCCTATTTTTTTATGAAGACAACACCATCATACATTTGTTTTTTCGTTACAAAAAATGTTCTTGGAAAAATTCTTATTTTGAGTTTTTACAATCTTTTCTTTAGAGAAAAGTGAATTCATCAATAATTTAATCTTTTTCTTTTGGAAATAATTTGTTCTGGATAACCCAAACTTAAAGTTTTTTTTATAAATATTTTTATTCAGGAAAACTCAAATACTATAACACCACACAAAAAAAAATTAAGAATGATAACCACGTTTGATACATAGAGAAAGAAGTACATTTAAGAAAATATGGAATACTTAAAATTTTAATTTTTCATAACATTTTCTTCTAAAGAAAAAAATCTTATATTCCAAACAAACTAAATTATTATTATTTTTTTTAAAACTAAATCGTTAAAGTTAAGAAAAAAAATACGTAAACTGAATACTTAAAGAATGATTTTTTTTCCTAACTATTGAATTATATTCAGCTAACCTTACTAGTACCCATAAGGTAATAGCCTCATTTTATTTTATATTATATACGTAATAAATTATTATTAAGGGCAAAAGTGGGTTTTAATTAAAATAATAAGGGTAATAATGGAATAAAAAGTGATAAGCTATAAACTCAAACGCTACTTAGAATAGCGTCTGAAAAATAGCTTATAAGCTATAAGCTCGTTGTAAAAAACCGTTACCAAACAGAGTTTTTTTGTCAAACGAGCTTATAAGTTATCCGCTATAAGCTATAAGCTAATTTCCTGCCCTTACCAAACAGAGCCTTTTTCATGCATGCTTAGCGAATCGTGGCTGTTGTCACATTTATTTACGACGCTTTGGCATAACTCTGACGCGTGTGCTCGCCTTCGATTACTCTGCATCGGGTGCAATCATTGTCTTAAACCTATAAAAGTCTATAGAAACTGGACATGCTTTCTGGCGTACTATACTAATATAAACGATAATTGTATCAAATTGATGGTTTTTAAGATTAACTTCTTGCGAAACAAGTCGATAAGTCCTAAAAAAATAACAGGATTTTCAAGCTATGTATATATGTCCCAATTCTTTTTATCTTCATAGCCTGAAACTTATTTATATTTTTCCTAGAGAGCAAATTAAATTTAAAGTTTTCTCATAAAATAAAAAATCGATCTTCAATCGTAAAACAAAGCCATGGTCTCAA
>Ga0228711_1000850_pt1 | contig 41503 bp, 20 predicted proteins | sample MedpolnodulmetaG_2_FD_177996 | JGI IMG/M metagenome (GOLD analysis project Ga0228711, IMG submission 177996) | Root nodule microbial communities from Medicago polymorpha collected in Santa Monica, California, United States - brown nodules | ecosystem: Host-associated > Plants > Roots > Nodule...
TGACCACATATTTTCATTTGGCACCGTATAGGTTTCTGGCGTTGCAGGATAGTCACGCGACAATCCTGGTAAAATTCTTGCACATGCTTGCCTTGGGTTTCTCAATAATACTTCTCTAGAAAGCCATAGATGATCATCGAAATATTATTGTATTTTAATTATATATATGTTGTTGCCAAAAAAACAAAAAAACGAAAAAAAAAATAAAAATGTCAGTCCTGCCAATTGGAATGGCAGGAACGAAAAAAAATTAAAAAAAAACGTCACATCATTTCAGCCTGTGACGAACTGACACGTGTCAGACAGGGGCTCATTCCCGCCATTTGAAACGGCGGGAATGAGGAAAACGACAAAAAAAATCCCCAAAAAATAAAAGTGGGTCCTTTTGAGAATTTTTTTTCAAAGGGGGTCAAACTTGAAATTTTTTTGGCATTAGGGTCAGAAAAAAAAATCACTATTTAACAGAAAATCTATCTTCCCACCATCCAAATACCCAATTTTGTTATCTTTTTTATAATTGAACAGTGAATACACTATTTGTTATCTAGTATTTACTATCTTTATATAGTAGTGGTCCCCAAAATCAAGATGAAATATCATGTGGTTGGGGATTCTTTATAGAAATAGTGGAGCATAACACTGTACCCGAGGTATTCTTGAATGGTCACAAGATTAAATTAATAGTGTTTGGACACACATATAAAAAGATGGTCATTAAAATATTCAATTACTTTTTCTTTTTTTTTATCAATTTCCTCTTTACTATTAAAAAAATATTTCTTTATGTGTATGTGACCAGACACTTTATTTGGTCATGTGACCATATTAGAATTTCTCCATTGTACAAACCCAACCCCCCACCCCCCCACCAGACACTTTATTTGGTCATGTGACCATATTATTCCATCACTTTGTGGAAAATAGTTGCAACAGATCTATATATATCTACAGATTGATGAGTTGCAGGAAAAAAATGATGGATCTACAAAATGGTTGAAACAAATTTATTTTTGATATTGATGTATGAATGTGAAGAAAGATAATAAAGATGAATTGTTTTGGGTTTTTTAAGAATCTATATTTTGAAAAAGATGGTGAAAAAGAATCAATGATTTTTGAGTTTTTTTTAATAAAAGATTAAGATGAATGAATGAATGTAGATCTTGAGGGTTATGTGTATGAGTTCTCTTGGTTGAAGAGAACTAGAGATGATTATGAAGTTGTTAGTTTTTATTATTTTTTATTAATCAAACAAATGGAAAATTGTTTTTTAATTATTTGATGGGGTCAGCTTTTTAGTTACACAAAAAAGTTTCAGCCTTTATCAGGTAACAGATCTAGACCATCCATATTAAAAACTATTAAATCTATGACTGTTATTAAACTTTTCTATCATGAGAAAGAACTTCCCATTCCCATACTAAACTCCATCATCAATTTATGTTGGAGTTAAATATTATAAGGAAGAACTCTAACAAAAAAAAAAAACTTGATGATACGAGTCTTAATAAATTTCCTTTCCTCTTTGTCCACGAAAACTACTAGGTTCTTCAAGAATTTCACTATAATTGCTATTGGTGTAATTAACCCGTGTCAAACACACGTTAGAATTCACTCGTAAAAATACATATCATTTTATGTATAAATTAATAAAAAAGAACAATTCAATATAGTTTGGATGCGACAAAAGAGGTTAACTTCATTTAAATCTCTAAATTATATCTTCTTCCTTGAACACATGAACCTCCATTGAAGCACTTCCAAGTTCCATCGCTTCAATCTTGTGATACGCTAATCCGAATTTTGCTATGATCGAAACTTAATAGCACTTGTTCGTGAATACATGAAGAGTGGATCAGTTGATAGATATTTGTTTAATGAAAAAAATAACTTATGATGATAAAAACTTCATGAATTTTCAATTCCTAGGCTGTTGATTTTGGTTTGACCAAGTTTTGCATTTCAGAGAAAATACTCACTTGATGGAGGAACTTATTATACGCAACATGAATTTTAATCTCAATTGCCAACTTTGTTTGGCTATATGGAGGCCTATAGTAATAAAATTGAGATGATATAGAAGTCACATAATCGGCTGAATTAAAGATATTTTAGTGGAAGTTCAATTTTGTCGGAGACTATACTGTCCTTAATTTGATACACTTAACATGTAGGCAGCAATATGGCGACATGGTAGACTAACACGATGGATGAAAATATTACATGTCAACAAGAAAAACTAATTTTATGGATGTTCAAATAAGGATTTATAAAGTGTCAATCTACTCTATTTTTATTTTTTTCATCCCGAGGGATCAAAATAAATTTGATATTTTTTAAGCCTATTTAACTTAAAAGGTCAGACCACAAGCCTCTTAAAAAGCCTCTTAAGCCTATTAGGCCTGTCTATTTAAGTAATATGAATAATATTATTTATTATTATATTATATTTTGTACTTTGAATTAAAATATAAATTTGTAAACTTTTTCAATAATTTAAGCTTTATCAGTATACATTAATTTTTTGAATATATAAATGTATTATTATAAACTAGAAAAGAAATATGATACAATATATAGTCGAATTCCCTTAAATCTCGTGTTGATTATCAAAAGAGAGTTTAATCTAATTGAACTATTAATTCACTAGTCCATTTAAACTTAGATCACATTGCTTATTTAAAGATGTTCATAAGATATAGACTTTTAAACAGGCTAGCAGGCCGTATCAGGCTTTCATAAGGCCAGGCTCAGGCCTAAAAAATAAGCCTATGACAGACCGCAGGCCAGACTTAGGCTTTAAAAAAATATGGCAGACCAGGCTTAGGCCTTGCAAAGTCTAACTCGGCCTAGCCTATTTCCATCCCTACTCACATATTATGAGTTGAAAATTGAATATTCGTGGCTTCAAACTCATCTAAGTTGTTTTCCTAAAAAAAACTCATCTAAGTTGTACTAATGAGATCAATAATCAATTAATTTGGAATTATACCGGTTCAACCATTAGACAAATGCAATTCTTAATTAAATCTCTTTGGTTAGATTTTTTAAGAAAAGAGTAGTGATATTCGAACAACCATTTGAGACAATTTTTGTGACAACTTCTTTTTTCTCTCTTTTCATTAATCAAAAACAATGGAGAGTGAAAAAGAAAGAGAGAGAATAAAAGTATAATATGAGTATGAAAGAAAAAATTATCAAAAAATTGTCACAAATTAATTGTACAAATATCATTTCTCTTAAGAAAAATATCAAGGTCAGGCATGACCTATCATATGATACGATATAAACTAAAGTAATATAAGGTGTCTTATCTAATCATTTAATTTTTTTTGTTGAGGTTAGGTGTCTTATCTAATCATTAAAACAAAATAATGTTGAAAGCTGTGTGTAGGTCCATAATTGTCCCCACTTTTGTTTCATGAACTTTCCTCTCAAAGAATAAGGACGTATCGTAATATATGGCCAAACACATAAAAGGGACACCTAACAAACAGCAACTTGGCACTTGCCCTTTGCCAGTGACCATAAAAATAGTGGCAAGAATAAGACAGGTGGACCCACGCGAGAGAATAATCCATGGTAAATACTAAATAATCCTATAATCTTTTGTTAGTCACATAATTAAGTATTTCTTCTTAGGGTAATTCTCCAACCTTAAAAATCTTTGTGGTGAACATTGCTTTCTAAATCGGGTAACTTGACTGTTACTAGATTTAGACCCAACCACACCATTATGATATGATTTGACATTCATACCGGCTATGGCCGGTTTAGAGAAAAACAAAATATGTGTCTTTTTCCATTATTCTCCCAACCAATTATGAATGGATACGTGTTCTCATTTTCTACACACATTCCTTACCCACTAACTAGTACTCCACTTTCTAGTTTTAAGGTCAAAATTGGTATACAATTGTTCTTATCGATCTAGGTTTCACATAACTACCATGTGAGATATGAAAACGTTGTATGTTACCCAAAAAGTTGTCAACGGCAGAGAAGGAAAGGATAAAATGATCGGTGGTTTTTTCCTTTTCGTACTACAATGACAAGGAAGTGTTTGTTTAGATGAACGATATGATTGATCAACTACTATGAGTCAGTGTAGTTTGTAATGCTACAAAGTGAAGTTTGTAATGCCACAAAGTGAGGTTTTTGCAATCTTGAATTTGTCTACTTCGTCTTTCATTCAAACATGCATCGTATAAAATTTCACGTGTTCATTGTACTTGAATAGTGTGAATAAGTAACAAAACAATATATTCTTTTTATCAAGTAGCTTAGTGTTGAAGTTCACACGTTTTATATATGGAGAAGTGGGGTGTCCGGGGTTCGAACTCTGACCCCTACATACATTATACAATGTTCATAACAATTGAGTTACGCTTACAGAGACATAACAAAACAATACTTATTAAGAAGATAAACAAATTAATCTTCTTACATATTTGAATTTAAATATGTTATTCAACCAAAAATATTTTCTTTACTTAAACCCTTTACTACTAGAGAAAATGGTTGTTATCACATGGAGTTTGATTAAGAGGTACTAAAAAGTCAATTTTGCTTATATTTAAAAAGTCTATGGACCACATACATCATTAATTGAATGAACCTAAAAAGTCAATTTTGCTTATATTTAAAAACGGAGGGAGTAAGTAATATCTCATTAATAATTATTCTAGTACAAATTTGTACTTGGGTTCTTTCGAACGACGAATTATCCCAGCCAATATTCATATTTAGATTCTTTCAAACTACCCGTCCTTAATCAAAGTTCATTAACCACTCAATTATTCCAGCCAAAATTCATATTTAGGTTCTTTTAAACGACCCGTCCTTAATCAAAGTTCATTAACCACTCGAATCTAATTGTAGTTTAGTCGAACTCGTCCTTACGAACTTACTTGCAAGGTGGAGACTACCCTCATTCATAAACACATGTTTAGACCTAATTATCTCATCCAATATTGAACCCTTAACACACCACTCACACCAAAAACTGAGCATATGGAATGCGACTGAGTATGTTGATAGCAATGACCAAATGACATGTAAGCTAACAAATCTTGGATATGATCTGATATCTTATTAGATTTTTATATCCGATATACTCATTATTTAAAAAACAACTTGTAAAATAAGACACAACACTCTTTATAAACCCATTTCAAACTTTATTTATTCTATGTGAAACCTACAATTTATAAATTCAATTCAAACTTTATATTTATTCTAAGTGGAACTTACAATATTAAAATTGTTATTATAATAGGAACCGGAGAAAGGATAACAAAATTGAAGTTTGAACATCTTTAGTGGACATTGGTCAATGTGAAAGTAGAGTTTTATCTTGAATTTTTGCAATTTTAATTTATACCGTAAATAAAAAAACGTGTAAGAACAAACTAACAAATATTGGTTGATAAATTCTTTCAGGTGTACAATGATACGGCTTTTGATGTCGGCAGAAAATTAACAAGGCTTATAGTAGATCCTCCATCCAACATATACTATAATATTAATATCACACATATAGCCACCAATCACACTAATGTCTAATATACATAATGATGATGATGCTAATGAAGTTTTTTTTTTAAGTAAATGATGCTAATGGAGTTGAACGTGAAAGGAAAAGTGGGTGGTTAATTAATAAGTAAATTCTTGACTCGTTTGGTGAACAGGAGTGGAGACTAGTGAATTAATCGTGATGTATAAAAATCTTATTTTTATTTTTTTGAGCAAGTATAAATTTTTTTTTAACCCCTTAATTTTTCAAATTACAAGGAAAAATAAGTTTTGGTCAGTCGAGTTCTGTTAAAAGATAAATAAAATCTGATCGATAATTCAAACTTAAATATTGTTAAAGGGTTTTGTTAATTTGTGTCTAAGAGCACGTATTAAAGAACTTTTAAAAACAATATTTTAACATTTAAAAAATTAAATATATGACTTTTAAGATAAACATTCTATATCTTTGTATCTAAGAGCACGTATTAAAGAACTTTTAAAAACAATATTTTAACTTTTAAAAAATTGAATATATAACTTTTAACATAAACATTCTATATCAAGTCCCTTAACATGTGTATCCTTAAAACACATGTTAACATACATTATCTTAAAAAATCATTTTTTTCATACAAAACTTATGTTTTATTTTATTTTTTAATTATTAACTTATGTTCTTAGTATGACCTTTAAAACAATTCATCTTCAACGGAAGTTCATCCATAAGTTCAACTTTGCAAATCATTTACATAAGTTCAACTTTGCAAATAATTTATTTTGTTTAGTTAATAGTAAATGGACATATGAATATGAATGTAACATCACTATAAAAAGAAATAGGCATAGTTGGCCAATTTGGCAAGTTGTTTTTGGAAGGACCAAAGTGTATAATAGTACAAAGAACACGAGTTACTATTGGTTTTGGAAAATGGTGGCCCCTCTTCTTTGTAGACAGGAAACCTCGGTGTCTCCCTTCATATATATTCTGCCGGTAACTGTAAAAGATGCCTCACGCGCCATTGATCTGTTGGTCAACTCACCTATTTGTGGTATTTTTTAGGTTAAATTAGATATTTCATTTTTTAACTTATTTACCATTTTTATTTTGGTCTTATGATTAATTGTTGTTACGTTTAAATTAAGTCCTATAAGTGCACTTCTCTTGATCAACGTAATGTTATTTGCTATGGTTATAACTCAACATGATGTTATTATAAAGTGTTTTTTTTTTTTGAAGGGTATAAAGTGTTGTTATGATCTAGGACTCTAGGTGGTGAATATACATCAAATAAATTATATGGTTACTTGTTTATGATTGTGTTTTTTCATCATACTTCTTGTATTGATACGGCAAAAAAAAAATGTTGTTGAAAAGAAACATCATCATATTGTTGAAACTACTCGTTACTTTGTTGTTTAAATTGGTTTCAAGCAAATTTTTAGGTGAATCAATCATACATAAGTTATAACTTAAGTTAGTGTCTACAGGGATTTTTTTTTCCTTAAATCATAGGGATTTTTTTAGCACAACCACTACATTATGAGCCATATATAATCTCAAATCTAATGTTAAAATCAAATCATTTAAGAAAATGAGATAAATGATTTAAAAGATATATTATGTCACATTGTAGGTGTAAAACTGTTTTATTTTGGTGTTTTTTCATAGGATGTTTATTAAACTCATTAATTAAACTATAAATATTTAATGGAGTCTATTGTACTAACACACTTTGTTTTGGCAAGAAAAGACTTTTTTTTTTTTACAAACAAAGAATACACATTTAGACCAAAGTAAGGTGTTAGGTGTATAAATGTGCACGAGTACCACTATCAAGGTAATAAGAGAAAAGCTAACGAGTGTCTTTCGAGTTTGTTAAGAAGTATAAACTTTATCTTAAAAGTTGTGTAATCGATATATTGGAATATTAGAAAACAATTGTCTCTACCTAATCAATGTGATTCTTGTGAGTTTAACTCAATTGATAACGACAATACAATATATTCAAAGTCGGAGTTCGAACTTCAGACACCCCACTTATTCATCTTAAAGATGAATTTCTAACCACTAAACTATTTTTTTTAAAAAAAATACAATAATCACTAAGTTTTAGGTTTGAATAATCATTTTTTCCTAATAAAAAAGATTAGGTTTTCTTTTGGATGGATGGGTACGTTGTCGGCAAGATGTACGAGGTTTTAAGGTTAAGGAGACGTGGTTGCTTCTTCTCCATTCGTGGAAATATGCCCTCTTTAATAACTTATCCCGTCGGTTTGTCGAACTTTTAAATTATTTATTATTTTAATCGAAATTATTGCTATTATTTTATCCTCATTTATTTCCACTTTGAGATAGGTAGGGTTACAACCTTATTATTTGAACAATATTTTAACTTTCCTCGATTCCAATTATTGGTTTAAGAATCATATTGTTTATGTGTTTGTACTATTCCTAAATATAATAATATGAACAAAACTATATTATTGATCCATTGTTTTCCATAAGGACGTGCCTTTTGCCGTGCAGTGAGGTGAAGATGAAGCCAAGTCAGTATTACTATCAACCTACCAATAAAAGTAAAGGACACCTGGCTTTGTTTTCTCAAAATATAGATAGGATTTAGGACGTACATAATCAAGTCAATTAAATATGTCAACTATCAAAATTCACTAACAAATTACAATTTATGCAACAAAAAAAAGTTAGGTATAATTGCTAAAAATAGATTAATATTTCACTTGAATACAAATTCATATTTAATGTGATGACTTTGTTTTTTTGTTTTGTTTACGAATTGTAATGACATTATTAATGTGATGACATTGTTGATCATCAAGCCCACAGAATATTATGCCACTAGAAATATTTAAAAAAAATACAATTTGTTGAATGAGCTTTAACATTCCGGGGAGATTAAGATGCCACGTACGTTTAATCAATAAACAAAAGATGATCAGCATCAGTATTTAATCAATTATTAAGATTAGTTGTACATACCTTAAGTTATGAGTTAAACAAGTTTCAAAGGCATATATTGTCAAGGTTTTGGAAATCTTTTGCACCCTTTTTAATTCTGAATAAGTCAGATGGATTTGCGTGGTATTATAATTCATTCATATCTATCTGGTGGCATTCATAGGAAGAAATAAACTATAGAGTCCAATTTGTCCAACTGAAATCATGTGACATACTTGTAATATTATAAATAAACCTAATTAGAGAGAGAGAAAGAGATAGACTAAAAATCAAGTGGAATCTTTGGCTTGTTGTCTCCAGTACTTTATTTTCAATTATGAAACCAAAGAAAGTTTAATTAATTTATGTCCTATAGCTATGGGCAAGCAACCAAGTTCCTAGTACTTATTTCGTCATTAGGATTTAAAAGCTTCATTTCCTCGATTCTTTAAGCAAAGAAAAATGACTTGTGAACTGAATCTGGATGGAGTACATGACAAAATATTATTATTGTCATCCTCGTGATGCATATGCAATTTCGAAGATATTTTATAGACAATATGTGGTAGATATGAGACTTTGATCTAATTGAGAAGCACATGCAGTGCAGCACCTTTTAGTATAAAATGTATAATAATGTCATTCTCTTCTCTTCTATGTTTAGGTATTTGAAACTCATCTTTAACAGCCTCAAATTAGATGGCATTGATTAGTCTTCATAACCAATTATGCACATGTTAATACTAAAATAGACCAAATGTTGATATTAAAATGGAATTAAGGTAACAGTCTCGAATCATGTCACATGGTGGTTTCTCTCGTACCCTTATTCTTTTGAAGAGTACCCGTATCTGAACAAATTGTGCTTTGTTTATAAACATACATAAACAAGTCACTTTAACATAGTTTACTAATCACAAAATCATAAAATATTTTTCCATTAATGATATCTTGTTGAAATTTCAATTAAAAACCAAATATGTATTTTTAGAAAAATTCTATAAATCAAAGTAATCTTTTGTAATTATTTATTATTTTATAAAAAAACAGTGTGCCAGTATAAAATTTTATATTTGTTACTGTCAACTCACTGATTATCTTCGTTGTAAGAGCCAACATCATATGATCGACCTTTAGGGCTTATATACCGAAACTTTTAAAAACAAAAAAGAAATGACGGTCAATAATTACAAACTGTATCCTTCAAAAAAAAAATTACAAACCGAACGATTTTAGTCTTTTTTTTTGGGGGGTCAAAAGAGCACTTCTCGTTTAATATTGTACAGTGAACACCATTTGGGCTCAAGGAAAAATGAATGAGTATTGCTTTTTCCACCCTATATCATTCTCGCGTGCCCTGTGTTTTTGACCAAAATGCCCTTGAAGTTTCCGGATTTCATAATTCGTACTAGTGTTTTCCTTTGTTATAGGGGGAAAAAATGAGTTACAGATTTTTCTGGATTTTGCAATCCGAAAACTTCAAAAAAATAGGGCGCGTTACATGATTTTTTCGGATTACATAATCCGAACACCCCCTAAACACCATTTTTCAAGGGAAAAACAGTTGTATCAGCACAAATTCTAAACATGTTTGTAACATGAATAGTCATTTTAGGGACAATATTAATCTTCCCAACTCTCATCCTTCTGTTTTGGGTCATTGATACATGTTCTTTGTCAAAAATCAGGTTTTCGAGCTACTTGATCGGATCGCTCCAAAACTTCCCTAAAAAATCAGAAAAAAATTCAAGGACCATAACTCCCTTAGAAGAAACTTCTTACGGGACTCTGCCCCTCAAAATCCAAAATTCCATCGTTTAGACCCATTTTTCATTTTTTTTAATTTTTCATATTCTCAGAAAAATCTGAAAAAATTTGCATTAGTTTTATTTGATTTTTAGAATTTTTTGGTGGTATTTTTATGATTTTATTTGACAGGTTTTTAGCATTTTTTACTTAGTTTTTTTTTTGTTGTTTTTAAAAGCAAAACTCAAAACTGCTGAAATGTAAGAGTCTGATTGCTGATTATATATAAAAATTGTCCGGATTTTAGAATCCAAATTGTGAAACATGAATTCGGATTATGAAATCCGAACTGCACAAGAGTTTTTTTGGAAAATTTACAGGATGCGGGAGAAGGTCATGGGAAAAGTAATACTCAAAATGAATTCCAAGCAGGTTTGAGTTGGATCAATTTAGCAAATTTTCTACGCAGCAGGTGGAAGAAAATTCTAGTTACACCTCCCTTATCATTTTATTCACTTGCTCTTCTAGTTTTCGATGTCATCGAACATCCAATTCAAAACAGAAATCACGCACATAAAACATAGCATCGTCCACAGTATGAGTTGGTAAAATATATTGGTTTTATGATTATGATCTGGATTTGAAGATATTTCAGTGATACGCAAAAAAAGTTATTTCAATGACTTTTTTGATTGAGTCGCAATGGAAACAATTACATTTATTATTAATCAATTAGTTTTAGATAAAGTGTGTGTAACAAGTTCGTGTACTTAGTTGCTATCCATAAGGACACAACTACGGGTATTTTTTTTCCTTTCAATTACCCGCATAAAGATGAACATTATAATAGCCTATCAAAGTTTCATTATTTAAATGTATATATTTGTTAAGCTAAGAAAGCTTTGTATAAAAGTTGCACTTCTGTAACCCAAATGGACAAACGAAAATAGAAAAAGCTTACATAACAAAAATTATTAACTAACAATTTGTCTATCCAAAAGAAAATCAACTTTGATTCAGCGCACTCCCAAAAACTGGATATGAGCTCATAAATGTCTTCCAATGATGTAGGTGACGAGAAATTAATCATCTTTGATTCAGGGCATTAAACTTACGTATTCCTCCAAAATCATCAACAAGCCTAGCTCCAAGTATGGTCACAATGCTAAAAGATAATAATATTTCACTTATTTCAGTAGTTTAATACTTTCCAGAAATGCAAGCAAACAACAAACACACACAGATAAACCTTTGCGCCACTCCTATATGAAGTTGTATTTATTGACAATGTAGAGTCAAGACATTTAGGCCTTTTCATGTTGTTAAGCATTATATCAAGGCAAATGCTAGATTATCGCCAACATTTCAAAACTATATACTGTTCAATACATCCCTAGCAAAAGTTTCTAGGTAGATGTCTGTTTCATAATTCATAATGAAGCCTACAGACAATCCACCCATCCAACTAGTTGACACAGAGATGGTAATCAAAAGTACAAGCCAAATAGAGAGACAGATATCACATGCCATACATAGACGAGAAACATAGTTGTAAGTGGCGACAATAGCAGGGCAAGATACCACAGCTATAGTCCACAACTAAATATAAGATCAAAATCATTTGATAAAATCTAATCACAGTTCATCTTCATATGATAGTAGGTTGTAGCTGTAAGACACAAGAAAAGACTTTAGACTAAACAACCATAAGTAATCTCATGATAACAAAAAGAAAATGAATATGGACATTTTTCCATATTGTATGAACATAACAACCGATTTTATAAGTTATACCACTTAAAACAAAATAAATATGGAAAGCTCTGGCTCATGTATAAAAGCCTAGAACAATAATATATATCCCAACGACAATTACTAACTAACCTCAGAATATCTGAAAGAAAACAAATTGTTGAAGTGAACCAGTTGTACCAACTTGTCTGCTTTCACTAGAAGATGAGCAAAAATTTATGGATAGTATGTCATGTCATATCCCATACAATTGGAAAAGGCGTACTATCGACTGAAAATCAGTGCCCTACCATTTCCAAATTAAACAGAGCATTTTGGCCTGCATGTATTTCATAAAATTTTCAAAATTGGCAAGTCAAGATTTGAGCTTTAATATACTTAGACAATCAAAGAAAACCATAAAAACAGCGTAAATAGAAATCGCACATTTCTCTGCAATGCTTCGAACAATGACTAAATTACAGGAGGGTCTGCCCTTAACACTAGATGTAAGTATTCACTTATACCATCTAATAGTTTTTTACAGAACAAACTATTAACCAGTTCAGCTGTTGAATCATGTGATTATCTTGATCATGCATATTGCATGCCTATTTTCAGATAATTTAGTACATTCTATGTATATAATATAATCATAAATATTTACTTATATTATGAGTTAAATGGTTCGATTACGTAATAACAACTAAATTCTGAATTTATGAAATTTCACAGACCGGATCTACTTGGAACTTTCAATCCCATGGTTGATTTAATAAAACTTAACACTCACACAAAGTTATTAAAGTGTTTACTCATGTATGCAAAAAGAACATCTAAACCCCATAGTTGTCACATTTAACACAGTCAACCAGAATAAGTACTTTTTCTCCGTGAATTCATGCTTATAATCTATAGAGAACAACTAGTTGTGAATGTCCACCCACTACATACGCTATGGCTTTATCTTTCTAAATAATTTTTGTACTCGCTTAAATGCCCCTAACAGCAAAAAAGCTCAGCGACAAACCTTGGCAGTGTATAGTGCTTATTTCTGGCCCTTTCATCTCTATCCCGTCATTGTCAAGTAAAACAATCCCCGATGAAGTAATGTGAAAAGGGAAAGCCAAAGGGGGTGACATTGGAGATTTTGCCAACTTAATAAACCTTTTACCTGCAAGAAATTGATCATCCAAAATTCAAATGTGTTATGCAAACACAATCATCTATCGCAATAATTATATAGTGATTGACACATTGGCATTTTGCAGAATACTAGGAATCCCATGTTAAATAGTATAATTGAGCTAAGTTATATACTTAGTTGTGTTAGTTACTCCCGAGTGTTTTTAGGTTGGCTTTTGACATATTATACTACACTTGTTCTTGAGTCTTGACTCAAGCCCCTAGTGTGTATTTGGTTTTAGTTGACATTTAGGAAAAATCGCTTTGTCCTCACCAAGTTTGGTAAGATTGAAATTACAAGTTTGGTACCCAAAATGAGCTAATCCAAATATACCCGAAAAAACCAACAAAATAACAAAAAAAAAAGTTATTTTTCCATTAGATAGGATGGGCTAAATGATCAAGAGATGTCATAAAAATCTGGGTATAAGGTCATACTCTCTTTTACCCTTTACATCTAATTGCTAAATTTTCCAACTTCAAACACTAGCACGTTTTTAGCCAAAATTGATAAGAGTTTTAACCAAGAAGGGAGACATTTGTTAAAACCCGTCCACATTAAACTCTTATTTTAAAAGAATGTTCGATTATTTAACAATTGATATTAATTTCTGGTTTCACTCTTTTTTGTGTTCAAACAAATTGTTTTAAAAAATAACAAGGTGGAAGACTCCAACCACTCTAGAACTTGTTATTAAGTAAATATATAACATTTTTCTATGAAGTCAGTATCATGAGTTCACTTTATGACCTAAACCCAAATCGCCCCCACTCCAACTATATGAGTCAAGTGGCATGTACAGAAACCTGTTACAGAAGAATGCATTTAAAATCAAGAAGGCAGCTGCAAATTAATCAACCTGATTTGGATTCAAGTACAAGACGGATGGTCACAGCATGAGCCCAGTTAATTCCCAAAGCAGCAACAAGATGAGAATCAAACGTCACAGGAATGTCTCCTTTTGTAGAGTGCCTTTGTGCTGCTTAACATGCCCAATGATATGTTAAACCCTAGTTAAAGCTATCTGAAAATAATTTGTTCATCATACCTTGAAAGGAATACATGAGAGATTCATCACCAACATGAGATCTTACTTGATTTGTCAATACAATTGGAATGCGTGAAAATTCAGCAAGTGACCTGAACTGGTTCAAAATCAGAACTTACTTCAAGAAACATGTAATTTCACTTCATAAAATCTCACAAGTGGTTCTTACTTGATGAAAGAAACGTGCCAACCCAATGCTTGTTGCCTGGAAGCCCCACAATCATGTTCACTGAATAGAAAAAGTGACCAATTTATATGCATCATGAGACATTATGAGTAGGAGTATAGCACAAGAATGATAAGCCGCAACATCCAATTAGGAGAGAGGGTCCCAATTTTTGAATTAGTTATGACAATTACAGTGTTACAAAACAACTAATCAACTATTAGTTGAGATGATTAGCCGAGCAAGGGTTCTACTGTTCATTGTACTTCTGCACTAACCTAGTTGGAAGAGATGACGAAGAACCTCACCCAACTGATGATGCCATGAAGAACCATGCAGGGAGGAAGGCATTGGAATAATGAAATTCAGTCATGGTAAAGATGCACATTATGTTGGAAGCAGAGAGGGATAGTTTGTAACTGGATGGGCATTGAAGAAAAAGCCATTCCTTTACTCTTGAAGGGACTACATTTCCTTTTAAGGTTGAGGAAGTAAATCAGCTGACACGGACGCAGCAAAGAGATGAGTTGTTGGTTGAATTGAGAAGAAACGTTATCAAGGCACAAGACCAGTTGAGAGAAGCAAACAACCATAGGAAAGGAGTGAGACCAAGTATTGAGTATTTCCGAAGCCGCAGCTTTACATCTAAAAATCCCGATGAAAGTTCCCATTGTTATGGGCCTTATCAGAGAGGGTTGGACAGGTTTTATACAGGATATAAAATTACCTCATCACAGCAGAACCCACTCATCTTTTCAACTCTCCTTGTTGAAGAAAGCCTTGGGTCCAGATCAGAGGGCCCAACCTCTGCCGTCTGCCCCCAATGCTATCAAATAAAACAGGAGTTGAACGCACAACTCGTAGAAGTGGTTGACATAAAGAAAAATTCTGCATGTGAATTCAAGGTGTTGATCAAATGGCTTCATTCACCGGATTGGGAGACTAGTTGAGAACCTGCGGCCAGCACTGTTGGTTAGTTGTTCTGTTATACTGTAACTGTTTTCTTTAACTCAGAAACTGGAATCCTCTGCTCTCCTATTTCTCATCACATACACCATCCTAATTGGATGCAGCTCCTTTTCAAAGAATAATTATAACTTTGAAGAGAGCGTCTTTGACTACGTTCTTCACAAACATTGCCAAAAAGTTTAGCTCACCCTAAAACAAGAGCAGCCATGCTATCAATGACGAGCAACTTCACTTGTTGCTGGAGGAGTGATACTTTGATCCGTTGCAAACTGGCAGTGTTAACACGTTATGTCATACAGTTATCTTATATAAACTTAGAATGAGAAAGCAGAGCAAAATAGGAGTTGAGACAGATTCTATCTGCATAATCAGCAGCATGTTACACACAAATCGGTTAAGAGTGTCGTGAATCAGAAACAGACTTCAAAACTAAAAGAAACACAATTGGCATATCCAGTCTAAGGTTTTAAAAAAATGTGTGTGACCGCAATTTAGACCACAACATCAAGATGCTTTGTGTCTACACAACTACAGTTGAGGCAATATTAACCGAATAATTTAAAACTTTGGTCAAGTCCACTTCTTAACTACTGATCAACGTTTGTATTCTTTCAGACTAGGGACAAGATGGTCTTGACAGAGTACGTGTCATGTAGCATGTTGAGATCTCAAAACACACCCTCATGCTCAGAACTGAGTGTCTAGAGTATTTGAAGATCTCAATACACCTTCTCACACCTAGAACTGGACATCTGGAGCGTAGACAAAATATTGGTGGTCCAATAACAATGTCCAAGATAAGCTCCGATACAATCTTAGAATTAAGACTAGGCCTAACTGAACCCTGAAAGCAAGGTAAATTACCAAGGATTTCCCAAACCTTATACTGTAAGGACTAACTCAATCATATTTATAGTCGATCTGGAATCTCAATAATTCCATTCTGTTGTGAAAGCGAAATATGAAATACCATATCGGGCTGAATGAGATTTAGGCTAAAGGCAACTATCTCAACACATAACCACATGACTACAATAGTTAATAACCATTGAATCCTGTACAACATCGAAACAACTTGTTTTCTATCTTTTTCTTATTTTCTAAAGAGCACAAAAATATTAATTTATCATGTTCTGTTTTGCATTACTTTTGTTCTGTCTTTCTGAAATAAAGCTTTGATATTTTTCATGGCCATCTTCTAGTGCCCGCTAGGTAGTGAATCGCGGTAAATAGAGGCGCGAGCACGGTGGTGCATAGCGGTTAAACCAAAGAGCACTTAGTTTCCTCTACAATTATACATAACTTCATTGTACATGAACAAGCATCAGTAAGTTCTCATTTTTAACCCATTAATATGGTACCTAATTCTCATGTAGGTCTCACATATTGTTATATTGATTTTTGTGTACCATGGTTTATGTTGCTAAGAATAGCTACAATTAAGTCGTATTAAGATTCTCACCTTTCAGCAAATTCAGAAAGTGATGTAGGACGTAAGATTAGGATTCTACCAGCCATCTGTGACATGTCAAGTAAAAACAATCCTTGTCAAGTTCTTAATTCTCAGATATTATCAAGTTCAGATGAGCCAGAAAACCTATGAAAGACACTGAAAAAGAAAAGGAAAAGCAATCTACACACCTCCTGTGCCATTCCTTTCTTGTGAAATATTTCAGGAAAACTCTTTGTTCCAATCTCTATCAATCTAAGAAAAAGTAAAATCACTAATAGAAGATACTACAATGTCTTTTAAAAGAAATCAAAATATTAGACAGTAAACAAATAGTATTATTATGATTGAATTCGCTCAAAGAAACAATGCAATGCATGCGTGCTTTAACTACCTTTTTGAACTAAATTTGGATTCAACGTCAATATATATCACTCGACCATCTAAGCCTCCATAATTTACCGGCAATGAAGCAAGCAATGAGAGCTTCAAGCAAAACTGCAGTATAATAACCACCCGTCATGATAAATGGTTAATGAAAGCATTCTCAAACATTACCATAATCCAAGGGCATGTTTGGATTTACTTATTTGAACTTATCTACTTGTACAAGCACTTGCGACACTGTTTGAGAGAACTTATGAAAACAACTTATGACAAATTCATATATTTCCTTAAGCTTGTCCAGATAACATACGAAAACAGCTTATAAATTATACAAAAACAGTTTAACTTTATTTTATCTTGTGTTATAGAAATAGCTTATTCATAAGCTGCAAAATAAATTGTTAATCCAAACAAGACCATCAGAAAAGCATCCAGATAAGAAACTTTCTAGTGTTAAATGCTACAAAACCAATAATTCACCTGTGTTTTGCCAATTCCTGGTGGACCAACCAATTCTGTCACAACACCAAACGGTATACCACCGCATAAGGCTTCATCCAACCCTTTCAATCGAGTGGGAAGATGACCAGCCAAGCTCTCATTTCGTACTCGCTGCTCCATCAAAAGCAACGCCTATCATATTATTATTATCACAAGATTCAGTAACTCAGCAAAAAAAACTAATGTATGAAAACAAAATGAAAGTCAAACATGTTGACTTCGGTAAGAATTTAAATTTAAATTTAAATAAATCACATAATTGAATGTAATTGCATGTGTCGGTATCTGACACAGACACGTGTAAGACAGTGATGTAGTGTCGGTGCTTGCTACAGAGTGAATATATAATGTATTACATACAGTTTGACAAGGAGGACAGACGAGTTCGCTAATGTGCGCCAATGCGGATGTTACTTCTGCCATACCAACATCTAACAACTCCATCAATTCAAATTCAGTGAGAGATAATGCATCCTGCAATTTTTCAAAAAAGCGTTACTAATTAGGTCATGGAAAATTGAAGAAAGGGGAAAAGGAAATAGCGGAGAGGGTACCTTGGCGGTGATGATGTTGCGAGCGGTGAAGATGTTAGCGATGGATTTGGGTAAACCTAATTGGTTGATGAGTTTGTTTGCCATCTTGCGTTTCTGAACCAACTCTCTTCTTTCCCGCCAAAACCACACGCTTTCTTTTTTGGTGCAAAATCGCCAACCGGTGACCTAGAGGTACTTTTGTTAAGTTCCTTCCTTAAGCCTTGAAATTTGTCATGAGTCCGATGCATATTTTGAGTTTTCCTTAGTTAATATAAAATTAGGTTTCGAGAAATCAAATATATTCATAATTAAATATTTGATAAATAGACTAACAATTTCTTTTTCAACGAAGACAACTAAGCTATTTGCATTAAACTATTCTCTATTATGTTCGACTATTGATAATTTTTATTGTTAAAAATGCTTTTCTCTATTGTTGTTGTCAAGACTAAAATGACAAAATAAGAAAAATAAGTTTATTAATCAAGTAATAATTTTTTTAGCCTTTTGATTTATGCTAATTTTTTGCAAATAAATTTATTTGAGGTTGCTAAAAATATATTATTGGGGTAGCTTACCATATTAATACACTTAGTGATTCAATAAAAATAAAAATTTTGGGGTAGCCAAAGCTACCCCACCCTATCAAAGGGATTCGCCCCTAACTAACATCTGATACACTCATATTATTATACTTTTTGTCGTCTTATTTTAACATCTTATATCTACAGGGTCATTATTTATGATGTGACATATTCATTTATGACTTAACAGTGTTTATTAGTCATGTTTTTTGTCGACGTGGATATTGGGTGTGATTTTTCTACATGTTCATTTTATAAATTAGAGATGATTTTATTCAAGACAATGTATTGCATTAAATATAGGCAACCCTTCTAGTTAGGATTTAAACTTTGTCCAAAAAAAATAGAAATGGTCTTGCTAATGAGTACTACACAGTATAGAAGATTTGGGTTAGCTCAAATAACTACAAGATTTTAAGAGTTTAAGATTTAAAGTTCAAGTTCTGACAATGAGAAAAAATACTAACATTTATCATCTAAGATAAGTTGTCTTCAAATTCTAAAACATTGTCTAAGAACATGGGTTAAAGAGTTAATAAAAAAAAAATTAAATTCCTGCCAACATTTGTCAAAATAATAAATACATTATTTACTTATATATTACGTCAAAAAATTATTAATTTTTTTACCTTTTTTGGTACAATTATGTAAAGATACTTATTAGCATTTTCCTTTGAAACTCTCTTAAAAAAATCTCCTTTAGAAAAATCAAAAAGTTTAATTTCATATACATAACCTGGTGGTTAGAGCATATACATTTTAAATATGAAGAAATTGGGTGTTGGAGATTTGAACTTCAATCTCTCCATAATATTATTATACTTGCAGTTACCAACTAAGTTATACTTACATGGCGTGTAATTTCATGTACTTACATATAAAACATAAAAGCACGAAGAATCATGAAATTTTGTCAACATTGAAATGAAAAATAGACAAAGACCCATCATGAATAATATTTTTAAAAAGTGACATCAAAGAGAATTCATATTAAATATATAAATACTTGGTCTTTTTAAATGTAATTTAAATTACAAATGGATTATAAATTTCCCAATAATAATGATAAAATGAATAGTATCATCATCCACATTTAAAATGTGTGAGCTCTAACCACTAAGCCATTTGAAGAAAAAAAAATTGTGTCCAACATGATATTGAGCAAACTAGGGTAATTGAACTGATCTAAGACCATAATGCGTTGAACATTGAAGAAAGTGATAGTTTGACGACAAAAGCATTTCTTCAAGAATGCTTGGAAGCCACACTTTTTGCTTACTACTAGTGTGAAAGAGGTTCTTAGGAACATAGTACAGCGTTGAAAAATCGGTGAGGATAGTCAGAACTTAGAAACCATTCATAGCGTTACTACGTTGTAGATGCTTTAAGTCTCTATCAAAGACTCAGCTTTATACCAATCCTATTGTTATATTAAATATGAAGAAGCAAATAGATAAGATGGCAAACAACAATAACAAAATTAACATTAGGTAAGTTTTAGTTGCATACATCACTGATCAAAATTTAGTTACTTTAGAATATCTAAGCTCGCTCTATCAGAAAATACGAGATTAAGAGCCAAAAATACAACCGCCACATTTTTAAGTAAAAAAAAAATTCAAAAGCATGAGTTTTCAAATTCAAACTGATTCAACGTAAAATTTGTAAACCGATCAAAAATTGTATATTATTTTACGTGTTTGATTGTCCTTTTGTAAAGATCGTTTGGATCATATATTGAATCACTTTTTTAGAATCGATTAGTTTAATTTAATTTACATTTTTACAACTTCATATGTGTTTAAAATAGTTGATCTTTTTTTATTTTTCTATATAGACGAAATGACAAATAAATTATTTAATATTACAAATGCAAAATACAATTGTAACTTTTTTATTAATAATAAATTTGATGAAAATGATTGATTTTTTTATATTAATAATAAATTTCATCCAATTTTTTTTAGGGAAAATTTCATCCAAATATTAATAAAAAAGTTGCAATTGTATTTTGCATATATAAAAAGGTGGATTTTAGGGTGAGGGTCCAATTAGTTCCCTCACCGGTGAACTACGAGAAAAACACCAATAGATTAAATAGGTGGTTCAAATTTATTTAAATTAAAAGAGGGAACATGTAGAACTGCTCACATTCAATCATATTCTGCAATGGTTTTACCCTATGTTACAATTCGTGTAAAAATTCTTCCCATAATCAGATAAATGCTCTTCCCCTCAAACCATCAAATTTGTAAATCAAATTACATGAACCCTAAAATTAAAATAAAAAAAATTCTTCTTCTTCAAACACCAATTCCCTTTTTTCAGTCCAAGATCAGACGGTAGAGTAGAAAATTGTATGTAAATCATTGTTAACAGATTTTTATTGCAAGAAAAAGAATTGGGTTTACCATTTAATTTTTGGATTGTTGTGAGTGTGGACATGCCGACATGGGATGAAAATTGATTAAATAAAAATAATGATTCACAAACACCAAGACTTGGGTAAAATAGTAGTAGAAACAAACACGTGGATGAGTGAATGTTAACTTCATATCAGTATCTACTGTTACAGTGTTACTATTCTCCATAAGACCAAAATCACTTACAGTGTTGATTTAGTGTCCTCAAAACTGTTTTATAGATACAATTAGTGATCACTGCTTGATGATTTTGATTTCTACTCTACCGTCTGATCTTAGACTGAAAAAGGGGAATTGGTGTTTGAAGAAGAAGAATTTTTTTTATTTTAATTTTAGGGTTCATGTAATTTGATTTACAAATTTGATGGTTTGAGGGGAAGAGCAGTTATCTGATTATGGGAATAATTTCTACACGAATTGTAACATAGGGTAAAACCATTGCAGATATGATTGAATGTGAGCAGTTCTACATGTTCCCTCTTTTAATTTAAATAAATCTGAACCACCTATTTAATCTATTGGTATTTTTCTCATGATTCACCGGTGAGGGACCTAATTGGACCCTCACCCTAGAATCCACCATATAAAAAATATTCAAATTAAACCTTATTAAACTTGATCGGATCCAATTGGATTTTTTTAAAAGAGTTGCCCAAACTGATGACAATGACAAACTAAAGAGTCCTAATCATTTTTAAGAAAACCTTTAATCAAACATGTGAAAAAGAAATAGGAATCTTGGAGGACACGCCTGCTACAGTTGTCTAGTGCCCACACTCTCTGCCTTTGTCTCTTTATAGCACCCTCACTCCCATCCCATTTTCACTACAATTCTAAAGTTTCTCTTCAATTCTTCTTCATTTCTAATCCTTATCAATGCCAGTGTCAATTACTGCATTAGCAAAAACTATAGTTCTTCAATAGTGTATTCTAATTATGCAATTTCTCACCCCAATTTGTTCTTCAGCTTTAGCAGAGTTTGAAGAAGCCAAACAGAGGAGTAAATCCACTCAAATGTTCCCACCAAGGAGAGGGCAAATTAAGATCAGGATAATCAAAATGATCGCAGAGGCGTTTTCGTGTTCGGGACGTGGGAAAGGTATATAGCTCCACAATTGAAAGCGGACAATATAGCTCAGAAGCTTAACACCACTAAACTTGTGAGCGGTGTTAAGCTTCCGAGATATATATCCACTTGGGTTCTTCTACGGCTCTTCTCTGTTTTATTTTCTTTCGTAATTTTGTAGAGTCCCTGAATGACTTGTGTATATATGTATGATGTTGAATGTTGTAATTAAATTTTGCAGCTGAATTTGTTACTTGCTTCATAGATATATAAATGGTCTTTGACACTACACAACAATGATCAAATAAAGTTAATCCTTGCGTCACTCTCTATCACTTTATGTGTCGTTATGTGTGTTGTGTCTTGTTGTCACACACATCACTGCACACATAGGTGTCTCGTTGTCACACACACCACTGAATTCGTCTCCGACTTTGCACTCAAATAAGTTCTTAACATTATGATTCAAAAAGTTAAATTTTACTCGCTTTGTTCATACGAGGGTATGTTAGAAACTAAAACAATAATAAATGGTTAAATATAATAACCAAAATTGTTAAAATATAAAGATCTAATTGATTATAAGTAGTTAAGTATACGAATCAATTTGACAGTTTGATAAACTTAATGACTTTTCTGAAATACTTATAATCTCATACATCTAGCTACTTGAACTTGAGAGCTGTCTATAAAATCATGAACTAATTGGATGGTTTACTCGACACTAGATCCTGTGAGAGTCAAATGTAATGAACTTTTCTCGTCCACTAAGGGTTTTAACTTGTAAGTGGAAGAGCCTACGGTGTATCATAAACACTTTTTTGCTACGTGAAACGAAGGTAGTCAAAAACGGCTTTACGCCCAATAAGAAGGTTGATCATAGGAATTAAGAAAATCATAAGAACTTTTTAAGAAAAGTTTCCTAAAATCTTCTCCATTACACACAAGATGAAGTCTTGAATCGTAGATTTTAATTTTTAACAACCGATGAAGATGCATGGGAATATGAAATAAATCAGTAACTGGTTCATCAAGCCATTTATTTGCCAAAATGACATTGTGGAACTATCACTAAGAAGCCAAGTTACGTTGTCCATAACTGAACCTAGATGAGCTTTTAAAGAAGACCAAATAAAAGATTTGGCATAATCTGATAGTTTTGTTCCTCATATTATAAAACAGGCCTACGGATTTTGAGAAGAACCAAATCAAAAGAGCTATTAAGCATAACAAGATCATTAAAGACATGAATAGATAAAAAAAAAAAAAAAAAAAAAAAGGAAAGACCCTTTTTCAAGAGGATTCGGATTTGTTGTTGTTAACAATCTCCACATTCACGCACACATTTTAATTTTTCTTAAAAGAATCAAAATATGCATTAAAATCGTGATCATCCGACATGATAACTCCATGAATGCACATGATTGGTGACTGCAACAAATCCAAATTGTTTTCAAGATGGAAGAACAAACTTAACTCTAGTCATTATAACTTTCTTCTTTGTATTAGTATCACATGACCAAATAAAGTTTCCTAACCATCTATTATCAATTGTCTTGAGTAAGAAAATGGGACATGCATGCCTGCCTACACATGGAAAATGTACAAAAGCATACCATAATCAATGGACTTTACTAACTGAACCCGTCCCATGATTGATGATAAAAGCAAAACTTTCCCAACAACAAATTTAGCTATGATACGTCAGTAACAGGTTGAAGATAAAGGGCACTCATTGTTTTCTTCAATAAGAGAACTCTAAAGTAAGTAAAAGGGAAGCAACTCATATGAAGACAAATGAGATTACTTATGTAAAGAAACGTACTAGAGGTTATAGCACTCCATCTCTATACAAAAGGAGAACAAAATATACTCCTTCAAACTTTGTGTTTTTATTTAACATTTCATTTGATATTAGCTAAAGCATATTCCACACATATCTAGTATCTGGGCTTCTCATCCCAAACCCAACTAGCATTTCTACATTAAATAATTGCGGTAAGATTAAAAAACAACATAAAATTCCACATACAAATAATTGCATAGACATTCTTAACAGGAAGAAAAACAAAAACAAAAATGAAATCAGGAATGTTTGATATTGAATTTTTAATAGCAATTACTCCAATCCATGTTTACAAGAAAACAGAAAAGAAAAAAAGGAAAACTAATAACATGTCAAGAATTTCAATTACCTCAGAAATTAAAGAACTCTATGAACTAATTTAATTTTCATTTATACATGTTCATACCAATGTATATTTGTGTACACAAGGTAATTGATCTAGCCACCACCTCCACCTCCACCTCCACCGCCGTCTAATCCACCACCACTGCTGTGGCCTCCACCATCACCACCAATTCCACTTATACCACCACGTCCACCTCTTCTTTTTCGATGCTTGTGATGGTTGTCATCACCACAAGAAAATATGATGATGGATAAAACCGAAAGAGATAGAAAGATAATTCCCAATAAATATAAAATTCTTGAATTATAATCTCCTTGGCCACCACCAAGTATAGCATGAAATTCTCTAGCCATCACTCAGAATAATGTGAGCTTATCTTTCTGAAGACATACACACTTTGCTATACGTAATATGTGGGTACAAAAACAAATTCAGATCGGGGTCCACTTGACTCCTTGATTATCTCAAAGTTTGATACCATATATAAACTTGGTCAAAAACTTCCAGGGTTTTTATACATGGAAAATTGTAAAAAAAAGAATTATGTCAACCTGTCAAGCTATAAAATAGGGATTGATTGTAATGTAATAATCCTATGGTTTTGTTGAGAATGCAGCATAATCTGTAACGTGTCCAAAATTAGTTATTCTTCTTTTTTCGGTTGAATATTTTACATTGATGAAGCTGTCGCATAGCAAGCTGTCAGATCAAATGTTAATTTAATAAAAAATTAATATTTGTCAAGAAATAAATAAGTTGACTTATTTAAAATTGAATTCAAAGTTTTTTCTGAAAAAAGAAAATATGTTGTGACGTAATCAATCGGTCAATTGATTGAATTGAACTCCAGTTAATGAGTTCCATAAATAAGAAGAATAGTTGAGAAAAACTTGAATTCAATTCATAAATCACTATTCGTTAGACTTTACTTTTTTTACAAAATTATTAGACTTTAGTTGTGTCTAACAAAACTATAAAGTTTTAGACTCTTTCTTCCAAGAACACAAGGGTTAAAAAAACATGTTACATGTATGGTGATAAAAACATGTTACATGTATGGTGATTTTTTTTTGTCAGGAATTTGAACCTCAAACCTTACATATATTATACATTATTCCTATTAGCTGAGCTCATGGAGATTAATTTACACCTGAAAAAAAGGCTGGGATTAAACATTCGAATCAGAAAATACTTTGAGAAAACTTCCCAAAACTTTAACTTAAACATAATAAAATTCCTTATTAAGTTGGACGGAGAAACATAGAATGACAACAATTTCGGGTGCAGTAATGCATATTTTCGTTTTTGTCAATAATTTTTTTTATATTTTTATTAGAAAAAACAAATAAAAGGCTAAAAATGAAAGCTATTTAAAAAAAACAAAAAAACAAAAAGGGTCTAGACAAAAGAAGAAACAACCGGCACAAGAGTTGTAACTCTAGCCAAATCAGCAAAAATTTGCTTCACACAAATGTTTTTGTTTTACATTTGTATTTTAAAATCAAACCATGATTAATACCATATTAACATGATTAAATTTGCATATTTTAAATAAATTTAATTTGACACATTATATTTTTAGAAATAGGCTCTAGCCTAGTTAAGTTGCTATTATATCACATGAACATATAGATCACCTTAAAGAATGATGTAATTTACAAAGAGAACCTTGTCACAGAAACTATTGATCACATTTACAAAGATACAAAAAGGGAACACTGATTTACAATTGCAAAGTTACCAAAAGCATGGCAACACAAAGTGATCCAAATCATACACTACCAAAAATGTTGTACATTTGAGCAAGTAGTAAACTTATAAAATCCTTCACTCTGAAAAATTCAATCTTCTGCAATCGGTTTTAGCCGTTCCTGAAAAAATTGGAAGACTCAAGGCGTGCAATTGTTACACTAAACAATGCACGGACAAAAATGGTACTCCCTCCGCACCATATAAAGTGTCATTTGAGGTAACACATACTTCTGAAGAAAATCGCTAATTACAGTCATTTTCAAGTTAAAATAAATTGTCGCTGATTAAAACGTTCTTAGTGTAGTAACTAAAGTTTAGTAGAAGGACTAATTAATATATCTGAAAAAGTAATTAATCTATCGATATTCTAAAGTGACAAATAATTTGATGCATAAATATTCCAAAGATGACACTTGATATGATAACGAGATAGCACTGAAATACCTCACGGAGATGCATGACACCATGTTGCACATTAGAAGAATTAACAATTGATTCCCGCTTGGGACACAGTGATGCTGTCATGAATAAATACTTGCAGCAAGGTTTAGACTTTGAAGATGCGTTCCTTGTCGAAATGGTAGGTAAAGTGCGCTTAAGCCAAGATTCTGATGGAGCTTTCAGTGGAGGAAGAACAAGAGGAATCTCAAAAAAGTTTGTTGCATCAGATAGCTCCTGATAGCCTAAATTCACACCACATTCGCTTTCTAAGTCAATCTTCCCATCATGATCTAAGTCACTTCCTTGGATGCCAAGCTTTTCCAAGTCCGTTTTCTTGGAATGATTTGTCGTTTTCATTTCCTTACCATTGCTAGGATTTTCAGAACAAACGACTAGAGGCAAATCAAGAGATTGCGAAATTTTAGCTTCTAATGCTGCCTTCACATTTACAACATCCAACCGTTGGCTATTATCAAGCGAAGAATCTCCTTTGTGATTGGTTTGGAACTTTGTCTTATGTATAGAATCAACATATAGAATTTTCTCAACTATAGGGCTTTCATAGCTAGTTTCTAGTTGAGTGCTATCACGGGCTAACGGCTCGCCACTTCCCCTTTCAAGTTGAGGTCTAGCATGCTGCTGAACAAGAGAGATGAAATAAACATAAAGGCTTATGAATTGAAATTATAACCAAAACCAAAAATGAAAGAAAATTAGATAGAGGCAAATTAGTACCTCTTTTTTAGTTTCCATTGGAGAAGCAGTAGAATTACAACCTGCATTGTTTTGAACCTTATTCTCCATTCTTACTCCTGACATTGGATTCGAAAGGCAAAAGTGAGGAAATAGTCCACAAGCTGTAGTATTAGTAGGAAAGTTTTGTGAACCATCACTTTCTAATATGCCTCCTTCCTTATGCCGCAACGATTTTGGTCTATGCTGATTAAGAGGAGATGACTTTTCTGCACTTCCAATTTTCCAAGGCTGTTTTTGTTGTCCTTGTCCAATAAGTACCGGCTTCTTGGAAGCACTTTGAGAATTTTCAGATATAATTGCCTTTGCAGCAGGCAAAAACCGATCAATCATGAAATCGCGAGCCTTTTCATCGCTTGAGAAACTTCCATAGGGTTTGACTTGTGCCTCATGATCATCATATACACTCATACTACAGCGTGTGACGAATGATTCAGTCCTCGAAAGTGTGTCACGAGCATCTTGAAAACTCTCATCTCCGTCATCCGAATCAGAATCAGAATTTACCTTCTCCACGATTCCATCTTCTTCACTCTCATGTTTTATTACTTTTTTATCCAAACATGCAACATTTTGAGGATTGGAAAGAGTGCTTCCAACTTCCTTCTCAATAACTGATATATCTTTCGGTTTTCCTGGTGTTTTCTCCCATTGAAAAGGAATAGCGCCGGCATTCCTCACTGGACCTGAATTTAACTCTGATTTGTAATAAGGAAGAGGATTATCAGTACTTTTCCTTTTGTTGTCTGATTCAGCAGCTAGTGTTGATGTGAATCTCCTTACTGATAAAAGTGGCCGGTTAAGGTTTAGCTGCTTTTTTTCCATTAAATCTCTGACTAACATGAAATTAGTTTCTGTAAAACAATAAATTGAAACTCAAACTTAGCATTTTCAATAAAATGTTCAAGAAAAATCAACTGACCTTATAGCATATGCTAGTTCTAAACATATTACAGTGAAACAGAATCTGTTTGGTTCTACAATAAATTGAAATGTGAAATGAACAATTAAATTGACTATAAAGTGATCTACATAAAAGTGAAATGAACAATAAAATCGAGACTATAAATCATGTTTGGATTTAAAAATTCAAAATCACAATTTCAAGTTAAAGTTGGTGCATGTTTGGATTGATGATGAATTTGATTGAATGATGGTGAGCCACCATGATTTTGGCAAAAGTTACACTTTAAAGTTTCAACAAAATCAATTCCACATGATTCCAACAATACACTTAATTTTGAAGCTAAAATCAATTCCACTCAACAAAACAAAAACATGTCAAAATCAATTTTATGTTCCTAGAATCACTTTTGTTTCTCATAAATAAAAGTGAATATCCAAACATGAAAATCAAAGAAAACCAGCAGAGGCCAAATAATCTGTTGATCAATAGATAGTCCACATTAGAAAATTGATTGATATGACACAAATTCATCATCATGCATTTTTTAATCTTATTCCTATACCTATAACGAATCAAATATAACAATGATAATAACCAATCAAAAAGTCAAAAATAAATAAAAAAATGCTTCAAGAAAAATGCTAAATATTTCAAGATTATTAATCTACACTTACAGTATTCTAATTTAGCCATGCATGCATGAACATCAAAGAAATGCAAATTTCCAGTTACATTCATTCATCAAAAGTATTTCATTTAACATCAAAGAAAGTTATGATCATGGCATTCACAGAAAGAAAGAGTTGAGGAAAAAGAACCTTTAGAAAATGAGTTGAACCAGGAATCAACTAGCTTTCTTTTTCTAGAGAACCTTGAGAGAGGAGTATATAGAAGCGATTTATTTTCTTGCACAAGAAAATGAAAGAAAGAAAGAAGACAAAGAAAGAAAGGAATTAGTTTTGAGAATAAACTATTTAATACGTTTGTGTTTATTGCTTGCTTGATTGCAGAGGTGAGTTTAATATTTGGACTCTTCTTTATTTATTGTAGCATTGAATTTTGTATGGAAAAAAGGAAAATAAAATGTGTACTACTACTACGTTACGTTACATTCTGAAATTTTTCTGTTTTTTTTAGAGGGTTTCTGAATTATGTAAAAATATTTTAGTTTAGCATTTATATTTAACCGTTTCCATTCGGTGATTGAAGACATTTCTGTGCTGCTATCATGTCCTATCCATATTTGCTATGTACGTATATTTAGCTGGTGTTTTAATATTCGCGAGTATTTGCACGTGTCGATTAATATTTTAAAGAAATGTCATGTTAACCCGTATCCTAAGACACTCTTTACATATTTCAAATGAATAAATTATTTTATAAAAAGACATATATTTTGATTGTCAATATATTGATTACATATATTTTTATAAAAAGTTATCATTTAAAGGTCTTAAAGATTGTTCTGAGACACTCGTTAACATTTTTCTTAAAAAAAGTTAAAAAGATGTAATTATGATTAAAAAAAAGAAAATTATATAAATTTCTTCCTATTTATTTAACAACGACATTATTATCTATCGAACATTTAATTTCTCTATGCTTTTCTAAAAAAAATATTCTTCCTCCTTTAACAAAAAGGTGTCTTCGTGAAACTCGAAAAAGATAGTTTCTTTATTTTTCTTACAAAATAATATTATCCATTAAAATATAATAAATATTATGTACGAACGAAATTGGATTTAACGTAGTAAGAGGTAAGACTCCCACAATCTCAAGAATGTTTAATTTCTTTAATTTTTGACACATCTTGAATAGATATTATTAGCTCAGGTAATTAATATCTACATTGAGTAACTTATATATAAAAGTAAAATAAGTACATGCAATATTGGATATGTTAAAACAACTTAACGTAGTAATCTTTTATTAAAAAAATAATTATGATATTTATTAAAAAGTTATATATTTATATAAAATACACAAATTTCAATACAAACTTATTAGTTTTTTTTGACAAATAGTTTTATTTTTAACATGTACAAATTTACACATGATATTAAAACCAATAATTAATAGTTGGTGAGACCTCATTTTATAGATAATAGTAGAAGTCATTATGTCTATATATATTTCGCTAGATTGCATTCTCCATTTATATTTTGATAAATGAATAGGATTTTAACCCATCATTGAAAGTGTGTTTTTGTCCACCGTATCCCGTCTTTTTATTTCCCTCTTTAATTTGTTAGTTTGGTATTCTGTTTAATTTCTTCCTGCGAAAATTAGGAATATACTAAATCAATATCTAGTGGATAACGTGTAGTTAAGCAATGTTCGATAATGGTGAGTTCGTAGTTAGCCTTAAGGTCTCTTGCTAATTAAAAAAAAAAAAAAACATTGATATGAAAGGAGAAGAAACCACGCACAAAGCAATTAACATATGCTTTAATTAGGATTATTTGGTCTATGTGAGAGCTAGACAATACATTGAAATATGTCCCTTCAAAAAATATATTGAAATATGTAGGGGTTGACGTTTGAATTTCAGATTCCTTACTTAAAAGTTAAGATCTACTTAAAAGTTAAGATCTTAATTTGCTAAAAAATGAAGGACATGACAGAAAAACTTCAGTTGTTCAGTGTTTGATTTGTAAAACTGTTTCAGGTACAGGACAAACTGGAGGCAAGGGACATGACAAAAGCTTATATTTTTGTCCCTTGCCAAACCACAACACAATTTTTTGTCCCATGTCCAGGTTGTCAAAAATACCAAAATAGCATTTTGTGCCCCAAAAATCGTATAAAACAAAAAATTATTCCATGTCGTAAAAATTTGTCATGTGTTGTTCTACCTTGTGTTGTGCTGTTCTGTCCAGTATTTGCTGTTTTGCAAACCAAACACACCCTTAAAGTATGTTAAGGTATCGAAGAAATCTTAATTATATGCACTTTTGGTGTTATTTTTTAGACTTAAATGCATTTTAGATACTCACTTTAATTAATTCATGATTTTAATCCTCACATTTTTAAATTGAAAAATTATTTCAAGGTTAATAGTGTTTTTCACCTCTGTAATATAGGTCATTTTCGGTTTTAGCCCTTATAAAATTTTCGGTTTAGTTTCTGTCCTCGTAAAAAAAAAATCCGGAAAACCCCCCTCCCCCATCCAACTCAGCAGATTCGCTTATGTGGCATTGAGTTGGCATTTTTATTTCATTTTTTATTTTTTTTAATTGGCCACGTGTAAAAAAAACATTTCCACATCAGATTTTATTTTAAAAAAATTTGAAAATTAATTTTAAAAAATCCAAAAAATCATAAAAATATTCATATTATTTTCAAAAAAAATTTATAATCGAAAAAAAAAATCAAAAAAATATTCATATTTTTTTTCCAAAAAATTTAAAAATCGAAAAAAAATAAGATCTTTTTTTCTAAAATAAAAAATATTAAGATATTTTTTCGAAATTTAAAAAATTTGTTTTTTTACGAAGATTTTTAAAAATTCTGGAATTTAATAAGTTTTTTTCTATAAAAAAATTATTACCAATTTTTTTTCTAAAATTTAAAAAATCAGAAAATAATTATAATTTTATTTTTAAATTTAAAAAAAATCAGAAAATATAATCAGATTTTTTTCGAAATTAAAAATATTTTTAAAAATTCTGGAATTTAATTCTCAAAATACAAAAAAAAAGGGAATTTTCAAAATTTAAAAATATAATCAGATTTTTTTTCGAAAATTTTTTAAACAAAAAAAAATTTCTGGAAAAAATTTTATTTTTTAAAAATCTAGATACAAATTTAGAAAAAATTCAATTTTTTTTTTGAAAATTTTATTCCATAATTTTTATAAAATCTTTTTCGAAATTAAAATATTGGAAAAAAAAAATTCTTTTTTTACAAAATTACGAAGATTTTTCCATTTTTATATACAAAGAAAAAAGTTTGGTAATAAAAAACATTTCCTGATTTTTTTTCTAATTTTTAGAATTTTTTATTTTTAAATTAATATAAATGAATATATTTTTTTTAAATAAAATCTGATGTGGCCAATTAAAAAAATGAAAAAAAAGCCAAGTCAACGCCACATAAGCAAATTTGCTGAGTTGGATGGGGGAAGGGGGTTTTCCGGAAGAAAAAAAAATTTACGAGGATGGAAACCAAACCGAAAATTTTATAAGGGCTAAAACTGGAAATTGCCTATATTACAGGGGTGAAAAGCACTATTAACCCATTATTTCATTTACTTTCAAAGTAACAATATTTTTCCCGCCACTCATTCATAAACACCCCCGTAGTTGACGTGTGAATTTTTTATTTAGATTGTCTCTGATTTGAGTACGAAAAAGAATATTTTTAAATATATTGTAATATCCATATTCCATATAACTACATAATTTTTCATGTTATTTTAAAATTATAGCTTAGTATAAATATTACCGAGAGTTTCATTCAAAAGATATACATACCGAAAGTTATGAGATTGATTTGTTGGCTAGAGTAGGAGAGTTAAGAGATAAGTGTGGTCTCGAGTTTGATTCTCACTTCAAGCAAATACTAAAAAGTAACATACAACATTGGTTGTTTCAAAAAATTGAAAATAATACTAGAATTTAAACATAAATTAGAAGTCCTAAAAATTGGAATTCATTTCGTCTTATAACATTTTTTTACCCATTCTTCTTTCCATGTCAATATCAACCTTTCATGGGTGGATTCTCTCTATCTACCCTGCAGATTAAAGCCACCAACCTTGCAATCTCAAAACTCGTCCTCAACCATAGACTTGGTGTTTGTTGATATCACAATGAGTTTGACAAAATCATAATGTCACTTGATACAAAACACGCAATTAACCTTTATTCTCTTTGTTTATGGAAAACACGGAAACCCGACTCGTTTCTTCCATCCATTCACGTATTATCAAGCAACCTTCTCCTCCAATTTTGATAGCTCCCACACCAAGTGTTCAACTGTTTTGCCATTGTTTGTTATTGATTTGACAATTTATAATGTCAAATTTAGAAGTACAAATACACAATGAGTTTTTAGACCATACATCAACAATTTACAAAGGTTGGTTACACTATATCCTAAAAAATGTGTTATATTTTATTACTCCCTCCGGTCCTATTTATAAGAGAAATTTCGGTCAACAAAAGTTGATGTATCTGGTTAACAATTCAGTCTAGATCCATCAACTTTTATTGACCCAATTTTCTCTTATAAATAGGACAGGACGGAGTATTATTTTACACAATATCCCAAAGAAGACAAAACGTATGTATGTAACTTCATTTTTTTTATATCATATACACACACATAAACTTAAAACAAAAGGGAATTCACTACCTACAAAAACATTTAGTGGAAGTTTAAAATTTTGCCTTTTTCAAATAAAAAACAATTGGCTGTCTAGAATTACAGTGGATTTGACGAAATTCACTACGCCCAAAGGGTAGCTTTTAAAAAATCATCATGACTCACCTTAATTTTATCAAACTCACTGCAGTCTATGAATCCAAACATACACTTATGGACTAAAATTAACATGTAAATTAAACTTAAATTGTAATAACTTCGTAAGATTCTCTTATTACATTCAATTTCTGGTGCAGAATGTATAGGATTTCCAAACACATGTAATGGTATTCTCTTTGCTGTAGGTAATTCAAGAAAGTACTAATAAGATTTAACTTTGAAGATTTGTCTTTTCCATCACATAAAAAGATCCTATTTCTTGTTGCAAATGTCTGATAAAAGAAAACACCATTAAAATTACACACAACATCTTGCAGCTTTGGTTGAGAATAAATTGTGTCCAATTTTAAAAGAGGTAGAGCATGCAAAATGAGTTTCACAGCAAATTGAAGCCAAGTTCATTTTACGGTTAGACTCAACTCAAAATTCAAGAGGGTTTTGTTAGTTTTACTTTTTAAACAGACAGTTAGGGGCTCCCTACTGATAATCAAGCAAAAAATGCATATTTCATTAATAATATTAATTAGTTAAAATTGTTTAAACATGTTTTGATTCAATTCTGAGTTAATTCCCAAAGCACGAATTTATCCATTCTGAAGTAACAGTTTCAAAATGCTTCTACTTATGTGTTCTAAAAGTTAGTTAATTCAATTGTATACTATGGTAAAACTTTACTGCATATCATACTTAAGCCTTCAAGAAATATATATGCATAAAAAAATGCAAAATACAAGAAAAAGAAAGGACACGGACCAACAAAATTGAGATAACCCTGTTTGAGAATCTTCTCATTCTTTCTAACAGTAACATACATTTTGCGTGGATCAATAAAGAGAGGGAGATTCCTGTTAATTCATGTGCACATTGAACATTAGGAGGATGGTCCTGATTTCACAGTCCACGTATTAATTTACAACCCACATGCAGGTGCATGAAGATGGGATATTTCATAAAATGGAATTAGAATAAAGATAAAATAACCTTGATTTTAATGGAGACGATTTTCTTGGATGCAAGAGATCGTTGGTTTGATTCTTGTTGGCATTATATAAGCACGAATGAATCTAGCAGCTTCAATATTTTGTTTCTCCATGATAAGTTTCTGAGCAAAATCTGCAAGGTACACCAAAATTTCACTTCAACAAAACTAACCAGTTATGCCATCAAGTCAGTTCCAATTAACCAGAACTAAGCAGACTGGGCTGAATAATAATATCTCAGAATTAACAAGAAAAGAGAACACCTCAAACATTTTAAGAAATAGAACAGATACATATGAAGACTAAAGAGCTATGAAGCCAAGACTCTACACGGACACTGACGCATGTCCAACACGGGGACACGCCTTACCCAAGACTCTACGCGGACACCAAATCTATGTTGGTGCTTCATAGATAAAGAGAGAGAGATATTAATTAAAGTCGATTTCATTTTCCAAGCATCAAGTGTAAGAAGCCAATTACATATCAGTTCAGCTTCCTACCAACAGATAATATCTTAATCATAGTAATTTGTATTATATACCATACAGAGTCTCTAGGATATTTACACGTTTGATGAACACATGTAACTTGCACTTGAATTCAAAGTGAGAAGAAAATAAGTATAATAGCTGGTATCTGAAACAAAACATTTATAAACTAACATACCAGAAGCTTTATCGGCAAAACCCAGAGTTCCAAACAGCTCTACAGCTATCTTGTCCTGAGCAGCAAACCCGAAAAGCTTAAAAACTTCATCTTCATCGAAAGAAGGAGCCAATCCATAAATTGACACAAGGAGTAGAAAACCCAGAACTGCCACCGAATTTTCGGTATTTTCACTTATGTTGGATTTCAAATTAAGTGCTAGCTTCATTGCTTCTTCTCTTACACAAGGTTTAATATGTGGTTTGATTCTCATCAGTTGTTTGAGCAGAAGAATGTCTCTATCATCAATAATTACAGCATTGTCTCCCATCTTATACTTTTGAATAATAGGATTCTGTATTATATCCAAAACAACTTTTGATGGATCTGATAATCCTTGCAGATTATCTAGAATTTCAGTTTCGTCACTTGGGAGCAACTGCAAACTTCTGCCATCAATGGTAGGAGTTGATTGATCATCTGTGTAACATGTAACTGCATATTTAGCTGACATATATTTAAATTTTAAGCTCCCATATTTATAGAAACATCAGTAAAACAAGGTAACTATAGAAAGAAAGAAAAAATAATATACACACACATACACGCACGCACACATTTAAATGATTGGGTGACAGAAATGAGTTTATACTAACAATAACAGTCAATATCATCATAGCACCGCAACTGAATCACCAGAAGTTGCGTCAAATCAAAGAATAGACAATAACAGAAATGGTAGCACTAAAGGACTATTAAATGCCTGCATAGTTTGTCAGGGTATTGAACCTTGAAACTCAGTCATATCATATGCTTATTAACAGTGTTTAAAATATAATTGAAAGTTTAAACTACATTAATCTACTAATCAATCTTATGTTGTATGGTATTATAAACAAACCAATTCGACAAGAATAAAACCTAAGATATTAAAAGATAAAGTTGAAATGAAATTGTCTTAATAAACCAGATGATGAAGATCATTTACCTGATTTAATTTCCTCGTCAAATGATTTTAGTAATGCTTCATATTGATTCTCTCTTAACTCAAGCTCCTTCAGTTCTCCATCAAATTCATTCTGCATTGACTCAACGTCCTTCACTTCTTCAAATTGATTCTCCTTTGACTTTCGATCCTTCAGTTGCACTTCCAACTGCTTCACTTCAAACTCCCTCACACGATCATTAAGTTCAACCTCTTTTGATTCAAACGCTTTCACCCGGCTATCAAATTGCTTCTCTTTGTACTCAAGTTCCTTAACTTGTCCTTTCAATTGCCGCAGTTTTGAGGTGAGCTCCTCCACTTGGTTTTCAAAATGCTTCTTTTTAGTTTCCAGCTCCTTCACTTGAATTTCAAATTCTCTCTCTTTTGATTCATGCTCCTTCACTCGGCCTTCAAATTCGTCCTCTTTTGATTCAAACGCTTTCACCCGGCTATCAAATTGCTTCTCTTTGGACTCATGTTCCTTAACTTGTCCTTTCAATTGCCACAGTTTTGATGTGAGCTCCTCCGCTTGGCTTTCAAAATGCTTCTTTTTAGATTCCAGCTCCTTCACTTGGCCTTCAAACTCTCTTTCTTTTGATTCATGGTCCTTCAACCGACTTTCATGTTCCTTCTCTTCTGACTCGAGCTTCTTGATCCGGCTTTCGAAATGTGTTTGTTTTAATATCAACTCCTTCTTTTGGCATTCAAATTCCTTCTGATTTGATTCAAATTCCTTTACTTGGCATACAAGTTGGTTATCGATTGACTCTAACACATTCAATTGGTTTTCAAAGTGCTCCTTTTTAAATTCCATTTCCTTCATTTGGCCTTCAAACTTCTCCTCTTTTGATTTAAACTCCTTCTCCCGGACTTGAAGTTGCATTTCTTTTAACTTTAGCTCCATCGCCTGTCCTTCGACTTGCTTCTCTTTTGATTCAAGCTGCTTCGTACGACCTTCAAGTTTCTGCATCTTAGATTCAAACTCCTTCATGTGTCCTTCAAGTTGCTTCTCTCTTGACATCAACACCTCCACCCGTTCATCACATTGCTTCTCTTTTGACTCAAGTTCCTTGACCTGACCTTCAAGTTGCTTCTTTATTGACTCGAATTCCTTTATTTGAGCACAAACATTCTCCTTTTCTGATGTTAGCTTTAGCAACTTCTTCCTTTTGGACTCTAATTTTTCTGCTTGCCCACCAATTAATCTGTTCGTTGCATCAAGCTCTCTCTCTTTGGCCTTAAGTTCCAAAGTAAATTCAGCAATTTTTTGGGAAAGAGCCTTGAGTTCCTCTTCCTTCCTTTCACGGTCCTTATCAATATTATCAATGACTCGACGAAGTTCTATTTCTTTCGAAATGTTGCCCTTGACTTGATTAAGTTCTATCTCTTTTGTCTTGAGCTCTAGCTTGCGCTCTCCAATCAAGTCATCCATCAAATAGAGCTGCCCTTCCTTCACTACAAAATCCTTAATACATTCTTCAATTTTTCCCTGCATTTTCTCATGAGCTTCGTCAATTCCTCTAAAACAACTAATTTCCTTTTTCTTATTTTCAAGCTCTTTGCGACACTCCTCAATATCTCGCTTTATGGACTGCAATCTATTCTCTTCTAATTCTGTCTTCTTATTGCCTTCCTGAAATGAGTTTTCTAACAATGCAAGGCCTTTCTTCAGCGAGGAAAATGATTTATCAGTTGATTTGCTTGGCCTTTTAATCAAATCCAACAAAGGAAGATCGTCTTCGTCTTCGTCGTGATCATGATATGGTGACCGTGACACCTTTGATTTCTTAACAGAAATAGGCAAGGAATGGTTGTCATCAAACTCAAAATTCCTCTTCTTAACAGAAACATCACATTTTACCAAACTCGAAATCCGGGTAAACCTTGGTAACAAAGGAACATCGTCATCTTCAGATTCTAAGTGTTCACAAGAAACAGGTTCCCTCCCATCATCATCACCATTACCACAAAACTTTGGCTTATTAGAAGCCTCAAAATTCATCATTCAAGTAATTTACACTTCCTGGGAAATTAAAAAAAAAACGAAAAAAACAAGAAGCTTGTTCAATTGAAAAATTTCTAGGTCAAAATGAATCATGAAGTAATGCTACATTACGATTACAGAATCAAAATGAAACAATAAACAAGTACAATGACGGTGTAAATAAACAGGGGGGGTAAGCATTTCAACATTCGATTAATTAGCTCTAAGACTCTAACATTGCATGTTGTTGACAGACATGAAAAAAAAAAATGTGAAAGAAAAATAAAATTAGTTACAGCTGAAATGCTTACAAGTTACAATCCAAGCTTGATGCTGTAACAACGCTAAATGAGAAAAACGAAAGATGAAATTGAAAGGTAAAGAGTGAGAGAAGTTTTTAGCATTTACACTTGGAGAGTAAAAGTGGTTAGAACTTAGAAAATAAAAACAACATGAAATAAGAAATTACTATAAGAAAAAATTAATGTGAGATTTTGTTAAATTGTTATCGGGCATCAAGAGTGGGGTCCACAAAATAGACTTTAAAATAAGATTTTTATTATTCAAACTTGTGTATTTTATATTTTTTTTATTTTTTTTATAAATTGTTATGTTTAGTTTTTCTTTAAAGGGTGTTTAGCTTCTTTTTTTGGTAGTGTTAAAAAGGGTATTTAGCTAATAGATATACAACTATTTATATGACAGTGATACAAATATTAAAATTTTTATTTTTTTCTTAACTAGCAGAACACACCATAAAATAAATAAAGAAAATGTTAAAGAGTGGCATTGGGGCATTGATTAAGAGAACATAAATAGAAATAATTTGTTGAAAAATGGTGAAAACTGTTGAGTTCAACTTTCTTTACTATATTATAATATATTTTAATATATATTTCCATTTTTATAATAAGAATATATTATATTAAGCTTTTTTTTTTACTTTTTAATTCTTTTAATACTATGTATGAGTTTAATTTAATCAATTTTGTTTCTTTTCGTATGTTTTAAAGATAATCAGTCATTATTATTCCGCACTATTATTTTTTTATAAATCATATGTTATATTTTGTATCGAACCTATCATTTTATCATATTTTTATAAGATTATTATTAATAAATAAAAAAAAGTCACAATTTGTAATTTGGACATCCAAAAACCGATTCAAATTAAACCGCATTAATTTGGATCGGATCGGATCGGTTTTTTAAAACTAAACATCCAAAACCGAATCGAACCGCATATAATTTTGTCTTTGGACCGGATGAGTTTTTGCTTCAAAACCGATCCAAACCGGACCGCGAACACCCAACAAAAAAGAGGGAAGACCAAACCAAACTCTCACAAAAGATTTAGGAAAACTTGTAGAAAGGTAGACCTAGTCTATTCTTGACAAGGTCATCTAGATTACAACTATAGTAATGTTCCACCAAGTAAGTTCATTCAAAGATAAACCTATAGAGGCAAGTTTATTTGTACAAATAATGATTTCCTTCCCTATAAATATGAAATATAAACAGTTCATTGTATTCATTTTGATCTTACAGTTTGGCCATCTATTTCAAAGTTGCTAAGGAACAATCAATGGGGATTTGACTGCTAAAGTGGCTAGCTTCGAGTCACATTTTATCCAAATATTCTGCCAGTTTCTGTCAAAAGCAGCTTTTATAGCAAGAATTACTTCCATGATTTCAGCAAATAGAGCATTTGAATTTCCCATATTAGAAGTATAACAACCAAGATTTTCTCCTCTTGAATCTCTGAAGATTCCAGAACAAGTTCAATCTTTTTTTTAGCGTGCCCGTATAATCTCTTCTCAGTCAGCTGCGATTTCACAGTTTAATCTATTCTCATATAATCCAGCCCATATAATTTCTTATCTCAATCTGTCATTCTTTTGTTTTCTCCTTGGTTCACAAATAAAACACATAACTTCTTTTCTTTTTTCAGATCTGTGAGTTTTGTGATAAAATGGTTTAGATCTAGCTTCTCTACAAATTTCTATGTTTAATTTCTGATAAAATCGGTTAGATCTAGCTTTTAAAGGAATTCGTGCATTTTTTTCCATGTGAATCTGTGTTGTTTAGAAAGAATCCGATTTTGAATTTTAGATTTCATCATGGTGTTCTAACCCCGTGATCCGAACCGAACCAACATGGAACCCGATGGACCCGATCCCGAAATACCCTATTTAAATTTCAGGTGTAATAGGGTTGTTGCTCTCAACCCGTGGGTTAAATCCGTTTGGGCATGTGGGCATAATAATATGACAAAAGAAATTTACAAAAAAATATACAATTTCAACTATAAATGAATCGAAAAGATAATGGAACTGCTAACCTTCACAACTTAGATGATCTCCAAGAAGAAATAAAAGAGGGACCTCACTTGTTTAGAGAATAGAGAAGAATGATGTTTAGGTTGTGGAAAAAAAAAAAAGGAAGACTAGTCTTTGTATATATAGGGCAAAACAAGGATATGATTAGAATTTTAATTTTTCTAAAATTCCTGTAACAAATTTTCTCTCTCCTCTAAAAAAATATATTTTTCAAAAAGTTGTTCATAACAGCTTCTCATTTGAAGCTGTTTTTAGATTATTTTTTTTTAGATTATGATTTATGTAAAAGTTGTAACAAACGGATGCTATATTAAAAAATAAGCTATAGCAAACATGATAAGAATGTGCCCTATTTTGTGTGGTGGGTTTGCGAGCGAGCGTGCGTACGTACTAGTGTGTGTTAACTAGTTAATGCATATGGACTTTAGTATAAAACTAGACCATCGACCCACGGGTCATATGGAAGGTAATATTTGACGGTAATAGGTAACAAAATAGTTTAGATGAATGTCATGATTGTCATATAGTATTTCATAATATTAAGAAGCATAGACGTTGATATTGTACCATAACATAATTTTCCATGACATCGTCCTTGATGTCGTAACGTAACATAAAAGGTTAAGTATAGCAAGACGGGTTAACATTTATAAGTAAGTGATTAAGTTAAGTATAGCGAGATGGGTTAATGGTTATTCCTTTTCAAAAAAACAGCATATAATTAAGAACATAATTTTATTTTACTATAGATAAACATTAAATGCAAAAGTGT
>Ga0228711_1000851_pt1 | contig 41501 bp, 19 predicted proteins | sample MedpolnodulmetaG_2_FD_177996 | JGI IMG/M metagenome (GOLD analysis project Ga0228711, IMG submission 177996) | Root nodule microbial communities from Medicago polymorpha collected in Santa Monica, California, United States - brown nodules | ecosystem: Host-associated > Plants > Roots > Nodule...
TGAACTTGGAGAGGATGAGGAACTTGGTGTACATGGGGTTGGTTGCTCATTCTCAGCTGCTGAATTTTGTTGTTGTAATATGATTGCAGGGACTGTTTTCTCCTTCATTTTGTCTTCTTCCCAATTCTACATAAGCAGATTGAAGATGATTTTCTCATAGATTACATGATTTAGAATATGATATTGCTGAAATTACATTGGAACTGACATATGACCACAGTCCTTTCAAACGTGAGTTGTTGATTAATCAAAGAAATTACACTCGATGAAATAATAAGGAAAATATAACAAATAATAAAGCACATGGTAGATGACGCAACCATCCTCAACATTGCATCAAGTTGTACACTGGAAATGGAGATTGCAGAATGAGATTCAGCATGGATTAGAAGAAGAAAGACAAATAAAAAATAATGAATGCAATATATGAGATATACATATACCCGTAGTTAAAACAAAACAACGGCACCATTTGTCTACGTTGAGGAAACATGAATCTTTGCGAAAGGTAGTTAAGGAGCATAAGGTATCTATCCTTTCACATATTATATCTGCGGCGGCAAGCTTAGAAACTAGGTTAGGTTTATTTCTCAACCCTAATATTATGGGTCATGTTAACATGTGTCCAAAGGCACAAGTTAAGGAGCTTAAAAAGGAAATTTAAAATAAATTTTATATTGAAAGTATAACTTTTGTAACTTTTAAGACATTAAATACAGAAGTTTCAAGAAAAACTTTCTACATTTGCCTTCTTAACTTATACATCAAGGGTACAAGTTAACATTTCCCTAATATTATATATGAGAGAGAGTGTTATATATATATATATATATGAGGGGGTTTGCTACAATAGACCCACTCATTTTTATGAAGGTCTATTTTAGCAACCAACATCTTTTCACTTGGACCAAAAGACCGTGTTTTAGTTTTTTGGGAAAATTAAAAGTGAAGGGTATAAATGTAATTGTCATTTATTCTTTTTTTTTAAAACGAGAACACTAAAGATCATCCTCCTTCTCTTTCTTCCTTCTCTTCTCTGTTGGTATCTCTATCCCCTCACCACTTTCCTGAGTTCACGCTTCCGGCGTCGCCGCGGGTTGTTTCAGCTATCAGAAACACAACTTTCTTCCTTTTTTCATGTGTCGTTGTCTGTCATCACACCTAAAAAACTCGACTTTCGCCGCAGGATGTTTAAGCTCTGCCATGCAATTTCTTTTTCACAGTTACTCCCATAACAGTTTTGGGTTGCATAATTGATTTGCTCTGTTTGTGGAGTTTATTCATTGACATTCATCATATATATCAATTTCATTAAGATAAACATGTAGAAAATTAGCATTGCAAATAGACAAATTACCATTGCAAACAGAAGACCTTAGAAATTGAATAATTAAAGTTAGCTAGTTTTGAAAATGCTCTATTGTGGTTGGAAAGTTCCATATGTTATTCACTATGGTATGCTTTTTATACTATTAATTCAAACTTGAGTTGGGAGCATGTACAAAGCCAATACAGAATTATGCAGATAGGATTCAAGTGAATGGAAGGTGATGTGCGACAAATACAAAAGAAAAAAGAGATGACAGAGAAGAGAAGGAAGAAAGAGAAAGAGGAGGACCATTAGTGTTCTCGTTAAAGAGAGAGAGAGAGAGAGAGAGAGAGAGAAAGAGAGAGAGAGAGAGAGAGAGAGAGAGAGAGAGAGAATAAGTGACAATTACATTTATACCCTTCAGTTTTAATTTTCTCAAAAAACCAAAAACATGGTCTTTTGGTCCAAGTGAAAAGGTGTTGGTTGCTAAAATAGACCTTCATAAAAATGAGTGGGTCTATTGTAGCAAACCCCATATATGAGATAGAGAGTGAGACGGTGGGATTTATTTTTTGACAAGGTGAGGCGTGGGGTTAAGAAACTAGGGTTGGTTTGGTTTAATTAGTTTTTAACCATTACAAAAACAAGGTGATATGGAATTAATCAATTTCGGGGTATACTATGGGCACATATGTAAACTGATCCTAAGGTCAGATTTTTTTAATGAAAATAAAAAATCTACGACAAAATTAATCTTAAATATGTAAGGAAACTTTTCCGCTACACTCGTAAATTAAGGGTAACCCAAAATTTATCAATTGTAGTGGCAAATTTTTAACATGTACTTGAACATAGAAAAAATCAAGGCATCGAACCGATCACCCTTCTTCTTCTCCTTCCTAACCTTCATCATGCATCCAAACCATAGTCATAGAATTCGTGGGTTCGCGGTACTTTGGAGCACCGGTTCACAGCAATTCGACCATGAATTCTTCAATTCTGGGGAACCACGTACCACCAAACCCAAATATTATATAAATAAAATTTAAACTAATTTAAAACAGTGTTGGAAAGTGATAAAGCACCAGTCACCACCAAATACCAAGCTAGGCGCGTGGCTCTCTGATTTCACACAATGGAAAAGGAGTAAACATCTCTATTTATAGCCACCTCTTCTTTAATACATATAGAGACTGCCCGATGTGGGACTTTCTCAAAACACATAATGTCATTTTTACAAAACACAAAATGTTAATATTTGACATGTTTTCACTTTCAATGTTCACATACAAATTATAATTTCATTAAAACATATAACGAACCATAGCGTACCGACTATGCATACCTTCCACGTACCGAATTCTTCGAAAGCAACAAACCGCGTACCCGAACCCGTATCACGTACCGAAGCGAATTGCGAACCATGTGACTATGATACAAACCCTGAAAACATTGCATTACAGTCCAAAAATAACCCATTAGATATTTATCGTAGTTTTAGTGAGAAGATTAATCTCTCTCTGCTTCAATTCATTATTTGCTCTCGTTAAATGCTGACCAAAATAAAAAAGCATAAATGTTCACCTATATTCAGATGTTCATTGCTAATGCTATAATTTTTGTACATATTTACTTGATCTCTTATTTTGTAGTGTTGTGCCTCTTCACAAAGAGTTCTTTTTCTCAATTTGATTAATTAGCATTAATTGTTTAACTACTCACATTTACTTATTATTGTTGCAAAGTGGTCGAACCACACAATTTGTTTCTGTTTTTTGTTTATAAAATTTAAAACCAACGTGTGCTCTTTTGCTGCACATGAATTGGGCCCTCATCAATTTGTTTGTGTTTTGATTTGTAGAGTGATTTTCTTGACTGTAATGTAATGTTGTCTTGGTTTGGATGTATGAAGAAGGTGAGGAAAGGAGAAGAAGAATGGTGAAATTTACTTGAATCTTGGGACGGTGCTTCGCACATTTAAGGAGAAGCTAGAACAAGGAGCTTCAATTTGAAGAATTAAAGTTGAGGTGTAGAATTTGATTTGAACATATGTTTGGTAACTCAATGTTTAGAAGAATCATAGTTATTGTCAAATCAATTGACTTTTCTTTTCTAAAACTGGATTGTATCAAATAAAGCATGTAGAAACCGTGATTATAATTGAAATTATCAATTTGGAGTTTACACTTTAATTCAATGATAAGATTGGGAGAAAGGGAGGCTAATTGTAAAAGGTATTAATAGCTTGGAGAAGAACGTAGTCAGCAACAATGATAAATCCACAATTAGCATATCACACAGTGCACATATTTCTTAAATAGATGTTTAATAAAAGAGATAATGAGACAAAATCTGTATGTGTAATTAGATGTTTCAATAAGGAACTTTATGATAATAATGTGACAATGGACATACGGCTGAGTTGATTAATCAAGGAAATCACAGTTGTATAAAAAACATATCTTTGTGATCGACCAAAGGAAGCATGTGGCATGCGACGAAGAAATAAAACTTGATAGTTTCACAGCTTCCAACTCAGAACCCTTTTTGTAATCAAGCGTGTTTCCCAGCGTGTTACCACCAACTCCATCAACATCAATGCAAAGAATACTAGCAAAATCCTTTACCCTGAAAATCTTCATGACCTGAACCATAACATTCAGTATCTGCAATGAAAAAATTTAAACGATGATATTAATAATACAAGAAAGAGGCAATAAATATAACAATTTATCATTAAAAACCCTATTGTAGGTTAAGAAGAAGAAAAAATAGAGATTGAGCCCAACAAAAATATACATGCTTACAAAGTTACACATCTAATGGTTGAGTAGTGACTGACAGACCAACAATAATAATTAGCAAAAAAAATACTAATTAACTATGTATGGTTATGCCGATCTTTTTCTCAAAGTCCTTTAAAATCATTTTTTTAAACTACTACTATTGTATGGTTATGTTGTGTTCTTTTACTTCTAAAAGAATCAAAAGTATGAAAAAATGATTTTAGTAATCTTTTGATGTCTATCTCAAGGACCACAAACAACATGTTCAAAATAAAGGACTTTGAAAAAAGAACGGCATAAACCGGCTTGGCTTCGATAGAACCTTATTTCCAACAATATTGCAGAATGCAAGAAGAACTAAATCCATGGGAACTTACATTTCCCAGAGTGTAGTAGATCTTTTCTATCTCGTGAGCAATTGTTAGAAGTTCTGCTGACTCTTTGCTCTAGAACCACACAAATGATATCATCAAAACCATCACGACTCCTGCTTTGATAATAGCCCAATGTCGCTCTTTCTTTGAGAATACATCTGTTTCATTAACACATGCAACAGTTCATTAGCTTTTGGCGGTTGAGACTTGAGACCATTGGCAAGTGCACAAAAGGGTCACAAAAATAGGATTACAATGTTTCTATGTATAAAAAAATTCTAAATAATATCATACAAATTAAATATTAAAAAAGTTGGTTTCTAATAAAACTATGCCATCAAGACAGTTAAGACGGAGCGGCACCTCTCCTTCAATATTTGAAAAATTCACTATTTTTTTTTCTTCTTTCTTTCCTATATGCCTCCTCAAACCATGACCGATTTAATGGCTAGCTCTCCGACCAGGGACGGAGCTAGGAGGGGGACCAACAGAGGTCATGGTCCCCCAAAAAATTTAAACTTTTGTTCTCCATATTTTCTTTTGTGAATTTTATATAACAATGCTACACAAGAAGATTGAAGATGATTTTCTCTTATAGATTACATGATTTAGATGATATCGTTTAAAAATTTACTTCAAATGCGACAATTGATGATTTTAACTCTATGAAACAACGACAAGCGCAACATCAGGAGTAAATTTTAGTTATTTTTATATATTTTTTGACATTATTAACTTTGGATGTATCTTATAATCTCTTAAGTTTTGTCTATATGGTGTGCATTTGTAAAAAAAAATAAAAAAATTTCGCGTTAATTTAATTTCCGGTTCAGTCAAAGCTGCCTCAAACTTGTGGTAACCGCTCCCCTCATTCCAAAATTAAAACACCAATCACACCCGGCACAACGATCGGATGGCTTATATAGATAAATTAACAAAGCTTGTCCAAAAAAATAAATATTCAAAGCAATAGAGAAACCTATATACTTACAATGGAATTGACATGGCCACCGCCCTTTGAGTCATGAGTTGTTGATTAATCAAGGAAATTACACTCGTTGAAATAATAAGGAAAATATAACTTGTAATTGACCGAATAAAGCATAGGATAGTTGACGCAGCCATCCTCAACGCTGCATCAAGTTGTTTCCTGAAAGTGGAGATTGCAGAATGAGATTTAGCATGGATCAGGTGCAAATAAAAAATAACAAACGCAATACCGGTAGTTAAAACAAACCAACAGCACCATTTGTCTATGTTGAAGAAACTTGAATCCTTGCGAAAGGTAATCAAGGAGCAGCTGCGGCAAGCAAAAGGATTATGTATGAGGCGGTAAGCTTAGAAACTAGGTTAGGTTTATGTCTCAAAATTGAAACCCTAATATTATATCTCACAATGAGTGTTTTATATATAGAGTGGGTGTGTGTGAGAGGCGGTGGGGTTTATTTTTTGACAAGTGGAGGCGTGGGGTTAAGATGAAGCTAGGTTTGGTTTGGTTTAATTTTTTACCATTACAAAAAGGCGTCTGGATCCTCTCCATTTCTAAAGGAAATGCGGATCAACATTTCTTTGCCCAGCTGAATGACATGTGGTATAAATAGAAATCAACGGCCAAGATTGATTTTTTTTCTTCTTTAAACCAATTAAAATTAATAAATAATAAATATATTTCATTAAGATTGTAGGCAATCAGTTGCCACATTTGTAGGAAGATTGGTTTTGCGCATACTTTCGATTCCTTCTGCACATGCGAAGAAGGAAAGGAACCGAAAGTATGTGCAGAAGCAATTTTCCCGCAAGTTTGGCAATTGGTTGTTTGCAATCTTCTTAAAGGAATATTTATTATTTATTAATTTTAATTGGTTTAAAGAAAAAAAATCAATCTTAGCCGTTGATTTCTATTTATGTCACATGTCATTCAGCTGGGCAAAGAAATGTTGATCCACATTTCCTTTAGAAATGGAGAGGATCCGGACGCTACAAAAAGAGTCATGCTAATGCGTACTCAGAAGTCAAATACTCCCTCCGGTCTCAAATATAAGAAAAGATTCTTTTTTTAGGTTCATTAAATAATTAATGTATCTGCTTTACAATATAGACCAAATACATTAACTACTCAATGAACGTAAAAAAGGAATCTTTTCTTATATTTGAAACCGGAGGGAGTAAGTTTTAAGTAGAAATCAATACTTTTTACAATTTTGAGGAATTGATTACACAAGTTTCAATGTAATACTACTAAATTTGTTTCCTTAATCAATGTCCTGGGCATCGGTTAGCATTTCTCTTACGAAAATAAGGATGTGCCCACAAGCCTTAGAAAGCCGAAATTGTGAAGTCGAATGTTGTGATTGGAGTTCAAACTTCAACTCTTACATTTGTATGAGTTTCTAAGGATTTTGTCATTTTATCTATCTACCTTAAAAAATACTCCCTCCGTTGCTAATTATAAGCAAATTTAACTTTTGAGATTCATTCAAGTAATAATGTCTATGATTCATATTATAGACCACATACATCATTAATTGAATGAACCTAAAAAATGAAATTTGCTTATAATTAGTATGGGATGGTAACGGATGGAGTAAGGTGATATGAAATAGGCCAATTTAGGAGTATACTATGAGCACACATGTAAACCGATCTTAGGGTCGGAGATTTTTATGAAAATCTATTCCATTTTTTGACAAGTTTGATGAAAATCTATTTCATATCCTTCACATTTTACAACCAAATATTATACAAAATAAATAAATTATTACAACCAAAATAAATAAATTCATATCCTCCGCATTGTACAAAATAAATTAATTACAACCAAAATAGAGGGACCAAAAATGAAATTAATCCAAACCTTTCTAACTATACGATGAACATGAAGTGTGTATTTGGTTCTATTGTGAACAAAATTAATTTTATTCAAACATGTTAAAATATTTAATTCATCCAAAAAAATATAAATTCAAGAACTAACTTAAATGTCAATTAAAGTCAAATATATTGTGAAGAAACGAAAATTTGACTGTGCAGAAGACACTTTGACCTCAACAATCAGCTCGTTCCTGGAAACAATATGTTATATTCTATCTTACTTTTTTTGCTACAAGAAAAAAAATCTTGTTGACAGCATATGACTTATATATAGTGTGGTCTTATCATCTGGCTTATCTAGTTTTTCAGGCAGCACTCTATCTCAAAATTAAGGACCTTCTAGATTTGTCATGTGAGACTGTGGCAGATAAGATCAAAGGAATGACCCCGGAACAGATACTCCGGTATCAAGATCTCAAGAGTGATATGACTCCTCAGGAAAAAGAAGAGTATTTGAGGATGTCCTTTTGAGAGTCATACATAAACTTAAGCCTGTCCTTTTTTTTTTTCTGTTCTTGTTTGATATTCTCTAAACTCCTATCAATGTTGTAATACATCGGAAGGCATTTGCTCAATTTTTATTCATGACAGCATTTATTTACTTTTTTTGTTTTTTTAATTCTGCATTGATGTCTTTTTAACTCAATTTGCTAATGGAGAAACACAATGCTTTGGTTTGTTTTTTCTTGCAGAAGATGTGGTTGACTGGTGCATGATAATATTTTAGATGGTTTTCAATGCTTTATTGTATAGAAGAATGCAAATATGCAGAAATTTTGTATGAATTCATTGAGATAGAACGTTATTTATGCTTGCATTATGTGCTTAAGACATGCCTAGTTAGTGTAGATATAGATACAACAGTACTAAAAATCAAGGCCAGGAAAAGAGAAATTACAATGATTATGATATGACAGACAATGCAATTGAGCTAGCTGAGAAGTCTCAAGTCTTGTTAAAGTTGTGTAATAATTATTTTTACACATAAAACAAGATGCTTGCTCTTTTTCATCTATTTAATAGTGATACAAAGTAGAATGAGAGGTAATGATAATCATAATTGATTGACCAACAAGCAATTATTACATAATTATGACTTTATTGATTAACATCACATTGAGTATTCTTGCGAAAAGAGTGGTAAATCAATGTATCAATGGAAAACGTGAGAGGTGGAATCATCAACTGGGTGCCAAAATCTGTTGAAAAACCATTGGGAATCAGCCTCAACCGAATAACCATCTTGATTTCTGTGCCAGCTATAGTGAGCATGTGTTCTGTTCTTTATGTCAAAAATGGCATGTCCAAAGCTAGCCTCTCTGAATGCTGAGTACTCTGGCTGTGGTTCTGTCATGTTGGTTTCTGTGCCTCCAAGGTTCCCTCCATCTCCGATGGTTATGTATACAGGAGCTGATTGATCTTTTATAGGAGTGCAAATACCATTCACAACATTATATGCAATATTTGACACACGTTCGGTTCTTTCATAGGCATGCACATGTCCAGCATACACAACATCAACCTTGTACTTAACAAACCATGGCTCATACATTACTCTCATTGTCTCCCCTTCCATATAATGTTGATTGTTGCTATTATACCATGGTGAATGCATTAGAACAATCAACCAAGGAGTTTCTGTCCTGTTAACTTTAGGTAGCTCCTGTTCAAGCCATTGGTACTGTGGTGTATATTTTCCATATGCTGAATACGAGGCCAAGACAATGATGTGAGCTGAAGCTCTTCTGATAGAATACCAAAAGGGTGAACTACTTTGTGATGCTTTATAAGGAGTATGGTATCGGTGCGAATAAGGTTTGAATGGTTTGGTTTCGCCAATTTCTGGGGCGAAATCAATTTCATGGTTTCCTACGGTCCATATCCACGGTTGATAAGCCACGCTCCTTTCTACAAACCTTCCCCAAGTATCCCACCTATCATTGTCATGATTTGGGAAGTTATCTGAATAAGAGAGATCTCCGACAAACAACACTGTTTGCCCCTTTCTAGGATTCAATTCATAGTGAGAAAGTGTTCGGTTTGAATCAAAGCTCTGACCAAGATCTCCTATGAGACCAAATGTGTATGGCACATCAGGACCAATTTCAGGAGGAGTTATAAACCAAAACTGTCTTGTTGTGTTCCCAAGTCCAACCTCATAATAATATTTAGTGTTGTACTCCAAATTCCTTATAGTAGTGTGATGAATAAAACCAGATGAGTAATTGAAGAATCTATAAGTAACAATTTTCCCTTTAGCTAGCTTCTTTTGTTTGCTGTTGTCAGTACTCCAGTAGCGCACTGCGTTCGACCCTGGTTCATCCTCGGTCACCCACGATACGATCACTGCTTTCCCAACAAGATCACCTTGTGTAATATGAACCTGTTGGGGAGCATTATAACCAGAAGGAACAGCAAAAACATCACTATCAAGTGACATATTAACGCCCTTCTGAACATTCCTAACAAAAGCACTAGTTGTGCCTCCATAACACACAAACACCAAATTCAAAACTAAAGCTAGTGGTAATAAAAAACTAGCAATTGAAATACCCATTTGTTTTCTCAAACTCACAGACCCTAATGATTGAGAAGTATCTCAACACCACACTTTGTTGCAATTTCGTGCATTTTATTATTCAGTAAATGGAATTGGCAAATAACGTGGAATATTCAGTTTGGAGTCAACTGTGTTGTTTTCTTTGAAGACAATTCAAAGATGAGATTAGACAATTTTGCCAAAAACTTGACTGTTGAAATTTGGACAGCAAAGAAAAGAACAAAGCCACTTCTTTTATGACACATGGCACCCCTTTGTTTTCTATGGTGCGTGGGTCGGACTTTTTGGCGGTTTGAAAGTTTTTATGTAATGCCGACATTGGACTTTGCATTTACTACTATGGTCAATTAATCACTTGGTCAAGGTTGAAACAATTTTTTACAGCACGTAGACAACATATCTCAAACGTGTGATCACATGCTCAGTAGGATACAGTTTTCACCGTTTGATAAAATAAATTTCCTATAAATCGATATCCGATAGTGCACGAAAATAATAAAGATAGTACAAAATTGTCATGATTATTTGTCTTTTTTTTCCCGATGCATAACACTTCAAATGATGGGTAACACTTGGGTGTCTTTGGCTTCGGTGTCTTTGGGTGTCTTTGTCTCTATCTCTCATCAAAATAATTTATTTTAATCATTCAATCATCACTCTTTTTCCTCTAAAATACACTAAAGTCACCAAAGTCACTAAAATCCCACCCTCAAATGATATCAATTTCCTGGAAAAATTCAATCCGTTAAGTCAATATATCTATATATATGAAATGATAAGTGATAGAAATCATATCACGAAATCATATGATTGGTTCAACACGTATAGTTTTATTCAGAAAGATTTTTCCTGTATGTTTTATATTTGAATCGTGATTGATTCAAGTTATTTGCATCTATGTTACTATGAAATGCCTCAAACTCAACTGAAGACATATAATGAACGAAAAGAGTGCTACAAAAGAACACATGTCTGAAGCAAGCATTTAGTGTTTGAAGTTAAAAATATTCCACAACGCTCCATATGTGCATAGCAAAATATATTAGCCTATAATGTTACATCTGATAAAAAATCTCCAGAGAATGCAATCCACCATTTAAACTTTCCAGCATCAGAATAACAATGAGAATACAACGCACCACAGCAAAAGCAAGTGCCTCAATCGGGCAATGCAGTTCCTCGCTCGAGATTATTTTTAATCTCCAATGTGTATTTACCAAAGGCCCGTTCAATCTTCTTGTTGAAATGCTCGTTACGGTCATTGATCGAGTCAACATCTTTCTCTTCACGAAATGTTCTTCTCCTGCTAAATGCCCTGCGTTTCTCGTCCCTATCCTTAAGTTCTTGTACCATCCTGTCAATCTTATCCTCTGAGGTTTTTGGTGCCTACAATGAAGGAAAGACAATTCCTTATACAATAACCCATTGATGTGCAGAAGTACAAAAGATAATTGATATTTTGACAGTATACCTTTCCATACTGGAGACTTGAAGCATCACGGTAGAATTCTGGATCAGCTTCTTTCATTCTATTGTATTCTTCTACATCGACCTCAATGTTCTTGGTCCGCTTTTTGTATGCATTGTACAATGTCCTTTGATTAAAAACTGGTAAAAGAAATAGTTACATCATTATCAGTTCCATAAGAACTTCGAAAGGAAGGGAGGGACAAAGCTCTAATATAAGATAAAACTCTCTTAGATTTCAAAGAACAAAATGAAATGCTTCTGTGATCTAGACCAAATATTTCAAGGTGTTATTCTGCCTATAAACACTTCTTCATCAACAGAACATTTGTGCAATGCTCCAAATATTCATGCAAACACATATACGAATCTCACCTAATCATAAGGCATTGTAATCTTCGGTTAATAAATTTTAGGGTAATTTACACGTACCCTGAGGTTTATGTTAATATATCTCACCTCCCCTCTATTTGTTCACTTAACAACAACACCCCTTGCTGTTAAACTCACATCTGCATCTACTTTTCGTTAAAAGGAAGTAAATGATTTCTTTTCAATTAAAAATAAAATAAAATAAGATACAGGTAAAAGATTTTGATTTACACCTCTTCTCTTTTAACATTGATACACTGCTACAACAAAAAAAACATATATTTATATTATTAGCCCAGAAAATCATAGACACATGGAAGAGGCCACATCAAGTCCAGGGATCACAATTTATATTTCGTTGCATTTTTTTTATGTCTCTAAAAAATTTATTTATTCTTGGGTTTACCAGTATGTGTTTTATTGGATCTAAAGTTTCTCGCAATTGGATGGATAATTCTATAAACAATCATGGGGCTACACTTGATCTGTTTATGGGAAAAATAACCCACAAATTATTGGAGTAAATTATTGCAAACATGTGAATTCCTTGCTGATAAACTGCAACGCTGAGGTGTAAACTCTTGATTTTGTTTCAACTTCATCTCACTGAAACTGTGTTTTCTAGATATTGATTGAGGGCTTCTCTATATTACCATTTTCAATCAATTCTACAAATTTTGTTTTAATCTGTCGCATGCAGAGCTAGTTCAGAAATGGTTGCAAAAAAAGAAGGGCCACCGGAAAAGGGGTTGCTGGCGCCGGAGATAGAGTAGGAGAGTAGTGATGCAAATTGAATTGGGAATAGAGTTCGGTCATTGAATCAAATGATCTTACAAAGCCAAATCCACACCGACACTGACAAACGCAAATTGTCGTCATGGATGCAAATGATGTTTTGAGCTTTAACAGAACAATCACAGTGTTAAGTTGTAAGGGGTGGTGTATCTATCTATTTTAAGATAAATTGGGAGAGGTTAGTGTTGAATTTAAAACTAGAGGGGGCGCTTGTCATTTAAAGGTACCTCAGGGTAGGTCAGTGTAATTTCCCCTACATTTTAATATGACACTATGATGTTGTTTGATTCATGTACTCGAGCTCACAAACTCTGGTTGTTGTGCAAGCTTACAAACTCTACAGGTGTCTGAAAATCTTGATATTTATTGTGAACCACATTGAAGTTGACACAAAAATAAAGTACAATTATATTGTATAACTGTGTGTACATGTATACAAGAAAATATATAATCAAACCAACCATAAAAAAGGAACATACTGATTGATTTTGCAATAACATTTCTTGGAAAAATATAGAGAAAACATACCATCCCAGCCGAATGGAGCAGGATCCTTCTCCCATTTCTTGTATTTCTCTTCCGCAGCCTCTTGTGTGTCAAGCATATATGCCTTTGTCATATCCAGTCCATTTGCATCAAGAAGCTTTCCAATCTTTTTCTTCCTATCGTCAAGCCACTTCTGCTTAGAAACACCCCTAGACTCTGTTGGAGCCTCCATCCTCTTCTTTTCATTAGCCATTTCAATTTGATTACGTTTTTTTGCTTCTTGCTGACAGGGAAACAAAGCAAGGATCTAAGTCAGTTCCAATAAATAATAAATTAATTAATAAACATGATATTTTTCATCGTTGAATACCATTTTAGCTCTCAACTCCATCCACTTTTTCTGTCTGGCAGAGAGTTTGGGGAAAGAGCCATCCAGCATGTTCTCTGGAGCAGGCTGATCAGGTTCACTATCAGAATTTTCATCAGGCTTTGGTCCATCATCATGCATCCCCTCATCAGGAGACAACTCATCTGGGATGGCTTGCTCATGGCGACTGCTGCCGCTAGCTTGTGCAACTTCTGGTACTGAAACAAGCAGAAAACATGTAAGCAAATATACATAGAGAAACTCATAAGCATAAAACAACAAGTGGGGCCGTCGTCTACATGGATCAAATTATGTCATAATGTTCTATCATGAACCATATATATTTCTTAGGTCGTTCTACTAAAACTACAAAATTAACACGTCTTAAGTGTAGTTATATTGTATGTGCAAATGAACAAAGAAAAAAGAAACAAACCAGATTGAGTGAGTTTGGCTTGAGCGATGACTCTAAAGCAGTAATCAGTACATTCGTGAAAAGGATTACTGGCGTTCCGGCAATCAGGATGAACATCACGGTCGTCAGACATGTTGAGAAATCTGAAGAACAAAACCCTAATTTATAATTTGAAAAATTGAAAGGATATAACGCAATACATAGATTGGAATTGAAAGATACGAATGAACGAACCTGTGTGTAGTTGTAGCAGCACCGATTTCTCAGAAGGCGAGGGAGGGAATTGGGAATTCGATTCGGCTTTGCGTATACACAGCCTCAGCGTCTTCAAATTCGATTTATTTTTCTATGCAGCTCTCTAAGATATTTAATCTTTGACCAATATCACCAATATTCTTTTCTTTTTTTTTGAACAAATATCACCGATATTCTATTTATCCTTAAAACAATTATGGGCCCTTTTGGATATTTTTTTTTTTTTTAAATTTGTTTTTTTTTTTAAAAATCACTACTTTTTTTTTCTTTTTGTAGTGTTTGTTTGAGATTTTTTAAAAATCTATTTTGTTAAAAAAAATCATTTTTAGTCTTTAAATGAAAAGTTATTCCAAGTAGTTTTTCTAAAATCTATTTTTTTCAAAATACTCATTTTTTTCTTAAAATTTTTCGCACGGATCAATTTAGTTTCAAACAAAAATAAAACTTATATGATCTTAAAGGTTTTTATAATGGGGTAAATTAGTCTTTCTTTTTTTACAAAAACAACAAAATAATATTTGACTCAATATAACAAAAGAATTAATTTGTTCCGTGTGAAAATATCAAGAATTATTTTGAGTTTTATTTTTGTTAGAAACTAAAATAGCTGCATGAACACATTTAAGGATGACCTATTAGTTGGTTTGGGATCATGGATTGTACTCCTCTTAAGGTCAAGTTCGATTTCCTCTTGTGCCAATTTCAGTGGATAAGTTCATATAGAGTTTTGCTCTGGGTTTAAATGGGGCCCCTGCAAATGGACAGTAGAATTGGTCCACTCGAATTAGTCGGTCCTTGGATCGGATACCGAGTTTTAAAAAAAAAGGGTTGCACGAAAATTGTAAATGATAAAATGGGTTTATATGCTTTTTTATAACAATTAAAGACTTATTATACCTGTTAAATGATACAAGGTTTCTAAGAGGTTTAACAAAGAAGATAGTTATGGTTTCTACAGATTTATAATGGCACAACATAATAAAGGTGTTTACACTGATTTTTGGTAATCTAAACTTCATTGTCCATCAACGCTTTATCATTGGATAAATGTATTTGTATAGTGTCCGTTCAAGTCTCGTGGTTTATGATATCACTTCATGCTTCTTATTAATGTTAGATTTGCATCAAACAACTTTTAATAACAAGTTGTCTCATGACAACATAATTGAAAAATACTCAAGTGAGCATATTCAAAAGAAAGGAAAATAAAGAAAGATGAAAAGAAATGCAAATTGCAAAATAAAAAGTAAAATAAAGGCATAACTAAGTAATATTAAATTGCAAGGAATGTAAATGGTGATTGGAATCCATCTCTATTCTCCGCTGAACTGTTTGCCAACGTGGGGTGGGTGTTACAAGACTTTCAAAAAAATAGGATTCAGTCACTAATACTTCGAAATTGCAACTATTTATAGAGAAAAGAAAATACCTTCCTAAATCTAAGATATTGACAAGTGTATTTTTTAATAACTTCCTTATTCTTAGATTGACAAATGTTCCTTTGAATAACTTTTGATAACTTATATGTAGGAGTTGTTTGCTTGATCGACGAACAATGTCAATATTCAACTCTTTGAATGACTTCTTCCGATGTCTTATAACGTATGTCACTTCTTGTTACAAATGAAGACTTCGACATCAAAAAAGTTTAGTCGAATTCCACTAAATATGGCTAACTTCGACAAATCACATTACATGACCGATTGAAATGAGTTTTCTTTTTCTATTCAAATTCTAACACTAAGAATCTCTCAATGCCATAAATTTTATAAATTAGAACCCTCAGAAAAGTGTGAGGTGAGAAAAGAAAAACTCTAAAAAGATAAAGGTGCTGAAATACATTAATACACTCAATAATCCCATAACCTTAACCATGTGGGCTCAAAACAAAAACCCTTTCTCAATCTCTTTATAAGCAATCTCCTTCGTTCTTAAAGAGAGAGAAATCATAAGCCCTAAACCTTTTTTTTTTCTTCTTACGGAGGCACACCCTCACAAACACCCCCTCGTGCGCGTCACCTTACATTCAAAACCCTAATTTTTCTTTATGGATTTCGACCAGCCCTCGTTACGTTCTAACCCTAATTCCGATGACGGAATCGATAATGAAACACCACCGTCATCCGCCGTGAATGACGGCGAAGACGTGAAACCAACGGGAAGGTTACAACGGTGGACGAGGCAGGAGATTCTGGTGCTAGTACATGGAAAGAACGATGCGGAAAGCCGGTTGAAACCGGGTCGAAATGGTTCGTTGTTTGGTTCGTTTGAGAAGAAGTGGACTTTGGTTTCTTCGTACTGTGAGAAACATGGTGTGAACCGGACACCGATTCAGTGTAAGAAGCGATGGGGCAATCTCACCGCAGATTATAAGAAGATCAAGGAGTGGGAGTCTCAGGTGAGTGATGAAACGGAGTCGTTTTGGTTGATGAACGTTGAGTTGAGGAGAGAGAGGAAATTGCCTGGTTGTTTTGATAGTGAGGTTTATGATATTCTTGATTCGGCGGTGGCTGCAACGGCTGTTCCGGTAGCTGTAGCTGCACCGGTTTCAGAGGTGGTTGGTGATGAGGAGGTTCATATTTATGATAGTAATAGGAAAGTGAATGGTGAAGATGAGTTGTTTTCTGATTTGGAGAAGGATGATCATGTTATTTCACCTGTTCCTATCTCAGTCTCAGAGAAGCAGTTTGTTCCACTTCTCAGTGGCTTCCAAGGAGAAGGCAATGCTCGAGGTGAACGAAAGAGGAAGCGGTTTGCAACTGAAGACAACCAAGAGGAGGAAAGTGTGCAAAGTGAATTAATTGAAGTGTTAGAGAAAAATGGCAAGATGCTATGTGAACAGCTAGAGGCTCAGAACAAGAGTTTACAGTTGGATCGCCAGCAACAGAATCAAACTGCAACTAACATGGTTGCTGTTCTTGATAAGCTTGCAAATGCTCTTGGGAGAATTGCTGATAAATTGTAGTGTTGGCTGGTAGGTTTAGAGTAATTTGGAGTCAACAATAGTTGGTCCTTCATTATTTTTTAGCGTTATTTTGATTATTATACTATGTCACCATTAGACATTTCTCCATTGTGATTAACTATATGTCTGTTTTATTAGTCGGTTTAATGCTCACTAAAGCATTTGTTTTAGGCCTATCAATAAAAAATATATTTTATATTAAATTTTATAAGTAAAAGAACACATATGCAAATAAAAAAGACCTCATATATCAAAATTTGTTTTAGGTCTAAATTATTTTTGAAGTTATTAAACCGGCCTTGTATTTGTTTATACATTATTTTTTGAAATATATCACAATCAAATAAAATTTAACTTATATTGTTTCTATTGTGAAATTATTCCTATGGCTATATGATAATGGAATTTAGTTGATTTGTAAATTAAAGATTTAAATAATATTTGTATAAAATATATTTTTTTAAAGATCATTTATATAAAAGATGAAAATGTAATTATAATAGTTTAAATGAAGAGTATAACTGAAAGCCAAAATCTAAGGTACCATTTTGTTTTTTTGGTAGTGAAATCATAGGTACCCTTTATATATGGGTGTAGATTACGAACAAAAAGATGAACGGTAACTCTTTTTATAGTCAAAATCATGTATCCCTTTTATATATAGGTATAGATTACTACTGACATTGGTATAGATTATTAACGGAAAGATGAACGCTAACTCCATCTATTCGCCTTTTCTATTATATTTTATCATATCTAAATTTCAATAAAATTGTAATAACAAAAGTTCAAAAAAAAATTTTTTGACGTTAACAAAAGTTCAACTTAAGTAGGTTTCAAAATTCCTATAATAATGTATAGTAACTTTGTAAGTATTGATAAAGAGTAATTTGAGTATGTTAAAAATATGTTACATCCTCTTTTTTTTTTATTTTTAAGAAAGTTACATGCCCTTTATCATTAGTCGGTAATAGGTTGGAGAAATGTTATTGGTGATATGTGATGCAATTGAGCGGTAACTCGTGAGTAAACATAAATATAATGGAACTCATTTCATTCCATACTTTTCAATAGAGTGGAAGAAAAACTTTTTGTGAGACTAAAACAAGAAATTTTTTACGAGAACTAAAACGAAAAATTGAAATATTTTTAGTATATTTAACCCTTGTATAATTTATAAAAACATACTTGTTTAATTACTTTATTTTTCTCAAGTAGCATCACTTAAGGTGAATAAGTGAGGAATCCAGGGTTCGAAACCCGACCCTTACATATATTATAAAATGTCCCTAACAACTGAGTTATGTTCAAGGGAACACTCATTTTATAACTTTAAACATAATTTATGTCTCATAGGTCCACCATATATATTGTGTTTAAAATTATTGGTTTTGTCGTCCAAAAAAAGTTAGCGACGCAGTTGATGTATGTTTGTCTTCCATTCCTATATGATTCATAGTGAATATTATTATGTAACCTGGTATATTTAATATGATTTTAGTACATGTATTTATAATTTGGTTTTTGTCTTTTGTCTTTGCAAGTTTTTTTTTAAGGTTTAGTTTCTGCAATTTTAAAAATCGTTGCTTTTAATCCATAAGTCAACTTTTTAAACCACATGGCATGATTATATTGGGCCACATATGACATTATAGACTAAAAGCAACAATTTTTGAATTTATAAGGACTAAACCAAAACAAAGAAGTTTAAAAGACTAAAACAAAAAACGTTACAGGACTAAAATCATATATAAAGATTTTGGTTTAATATATAATAAGGTGTTTGTTTTCATCCCTCTCCCCCTCAACATCCAAACATAAATAAAAAATAATAATAATAATTAAATAAACGCCTGAAATGTTGTAATATAAATAAACTTAGCAGTACTGCCAAAAAGTACTAAATTTAAGGGCAAATAATCCCACAAGAGATTAAACAGAGTGCCCTGTATGCAGAAAATAACTAGCAAATTGTAACTCTAATTCAATTGTACTGCAATTGGTGCATTGATCTTTGCAGCCTTCATGTTTTTTATCATCACAAAGCTGCTCCAAAATTGGCTTGGCTCCAAGATGTAGAAACTAAATTTTTCTATAATGACAGCAAGGCCTTCAATCAACCCAAAGCTGTTTGGGATAATTAGCTTAAAATAAAAAATTGAAGTGAAACATTAAGGGTGCATGTGTTTAAGGTGTATTATGTAATCATAGCATTACCTAGCTTGAAAATACAGCATAGTTCCCATGATTTTATTGATTCAGTTGCATTGCATATTCTACTTGTTATGTATTGCCACAATACTAATACCATTCCCTAAGCAGTTTACATTATTAATTAAAGTAGTTCATCTAGCAATGATTTGCTATCCAAACTATCAACCTTGGATTTGATAGATAACCTGTCCTTCTCCAAATCAGATGACTTCATCTCAAGCTCGCTGAGGCGCTCTCTAATCCCTTCAATTTTTGTTTTAATATCAGTTACCTCCTGTTCTTTCTGAGTCAAAATTTCCATTTTTGATTCTAGTTCTTTCCTCAGTGATTCCAATTCACTATCAGAGTTAGCCTTCGCCGCCTCCACGGACTGGTGCTCATCAATGAGTTTGATGTTTTCAGCAATTTCATTGACGACAGTACGCAACCACGTCACGTGAAGTTGAGCAGACTCTACATCGTTAAGAATAGCCAACAATTCCTTAACTTTGGACTTTGTTAATTCCATTATTGAGGTTGATTGCAACTCTTGGATCACAAAGCACACACACTCGATGTAATACGACCGCATCACAACTGATTCCAAATGACAGCTTTCTCCTATATCGCCATACTTGTCAAAGATAGATTGCAGGATGGGAGCAAAGCTTTCCTTCACATGGTATCTTCCAACCGGAACACGTGTCTCGGAAACCACAGACTCACTCCCCTCTTCATCATCGCTGTCTTCATTATCATGGAGAACATCAGAATAACAAAAGTGCTTGGATCCACCAGCTGATGTAGTTAGACCTTCTCCAATGTCATCAAAACAGGTTACTGGAACAACTTTGTTTGAAGAGTTTTTGTCGCCTGCTTGATTTGTCTGTATCTGGCCGGCAAGATTCTCAGAACCATCCTTTGGTTGGACTTTGTCATTGACAGACTGCCAAAGATACAATGGCAAGAGACAAGTTAACTATATGCTATAGAGAAGGTTAGTTATATACATCGACATCTATTGAAACACAAGTCCATGTGAAAATGAAGGCAACAAGTTAACTAACCTAACTAACTCTATTATAGAACAGATTAACAAACTCTTAACTAACTATATCTCTAATAGAAATTTCTGAAGAGGGTGTGAGAAAAGAGAGGTTGCTATTACCTTGACATCTAGAGTATGTAGTTCACCAGAAGCTGGTACTATCTCATTGCTTTTCGGTTCCAACTTTTTCTTGTCATAATATTTTGATATTGGCGATGCCGCATCAGCAAGATAAATGGCGCCAATTTTGGAGGCCGGAACACTGTCAAGAACTGGGAGTTCAGGTCTAGAACCTAGCTTCTTTTTCCTGTCAAAGGTTAATGGAATGACACCTACAATTTAAGAAGATTGTAGTCAGATACACATTCATGAATGAACACTATTTGAGATGAATATTTGATTCCTAACTACAACAAAAAAAAACCTTTATATGTTTACTTTACAGTGATTAAGGAGAAGTTGGATCAGGGAGTTTTAATTTCAAATAAAGTTGAGGTGTGGAATTTGATTTGAACATTTTGGGAACTCATTGTCTAGAGGAATCTTAGTTATTGCCAAATCAGCTGACTTTCATTCCTTTTGTAAGAGCTGTGGCTTCAAATATTTGTAAGTTGACGAACTCATTCACTAGTATGAACCCATTGATGGATAATAAAATATTTTGTCAAAGAAGATTAATTTGTTATCATTGAATGATTAAACAAAATCATAATGTCACAGCAGTTTATATCTGTACAAAAGTTGCTGAAAACTGTATTATATCAAATGAGACCACAGTTTTTTTTCAGCCTCAAAATCAATCTGTTTCTAGACTCAATTCAAGATAAATTACACACCACTTTCATCTTAATTAGAAGACAAAGTTAACACGACACATAAATTGGAAGAAGCGCACTGACAAGAAGACACACGCTATATATAAAAACAACAAAATTGTCACTGAGTTGCACATCATTGAATTTGATATCCATAAATTGCAGATAAAAAATGAAGGGAAACCTGAATCAGCTCCAGACATTCTTTTCTGGCAATTTACATCACACGCATGGTAAGGATTAGATGCTTTAGGACATCCTGAGTGCATGTGTTTTTCTTCGTTCATCTTTTTGCCTATCTCACTTTCTATAACACCATTGCGAAAAGCTTTGGAAAACAAAAAGGACAGATTTTATAAGTGTTGAGTGATTTATAGCTAGGCAATTATTTCATATCAGTTAGGCCAAAGGATAAATTATCAGCTCTGTGAAAATAACCTATAGATATATATGAACAAGTCAAAACAGAAGCATACATGGAGAAAGGAAAAGAGACACAAACAAAACAGCAACATATATCAGTAAGCAGTTACAGTCGATACAACTGTAGAGGTGACTTTTTTTAGGCATAAAAACAGGATGTCACAAGCCAAACAGGAAGTTCTGGAAGATTAAAATTCATGATAGGACCAACAGTGAAGAAATGGTGTTTTACTCCATACATAACTAAACTATATTACCCGTTTGGATAAAAATAAATAAAAAAAAACTAATTAAGCCCTTTTAGTATTTATCATATAAGCACTTATGCATAAGCTATTTCTGTAACAAAAGATAAAACAAAATCAAACTATTTACATATAAGCTATGATGGATAGTTATTGAAATAAGCTGAAAATAATAGATTAACATGTCAAACAGTCCCATATGTGCTAATATCAATAGATAAACTCAAATAAGCCAATTCAAAAAAGAGTATACAGCAAACAGGAAGAAGAACTAACCAGGTCCCTTTTTATTCTTAGGTGGCTTGGAATTGAATTCCTTGATCTTGTGGATGCAATTTTGAGTGCATTCATGATAGGGATTAGAAGCATATACACAGTTTGGCATAACTCTTGGATTCTTCTGAGCCATCTCTATACAAGTCTCACTTTCCTCACCTTTGCTACAAACCAACCTAAGGGTAACTGTTACATCCAATCCAATAAACAAAAAACTCAAATTAAACAACAATTACACATGTATCATATCATCACTATACACAAGAAAAAGGGTAACACATAAATTCCCACCGAAATCTGAAAAAGACATAAAATAAAATAAAAAATCAAATTTTGAATTAATCTTTTATACAGTATTCAATGCATGAGAACAAAAATAAAATAAAAAATAGAAGAGTCCAATCACATGAATCATCACACCATTGGACTCCATCAAGCTCAAATAAAAAGAAGAAGACATACAGCAAATAGAGACACCCATGAAAGAGAAAGAAGAAAACAAGAATGAAGAATGAAAAATGAAAGATAGAAAAAGGAAAGAAAAGCAGGTACGTACCTAGGCAGGAAGTCAAAGACGATGGTGATGAGGAAGTTAGTAGGTGCCACCAATTTTCGAAATGAAACAGTAACAGGTTTGTTGAATGAATGAGAATTAAGAAGGAAGCGTTTGTTTTTGACCATGTGGTGGTTATGGCAATATGTGAGATCTTTTTCTTTTTGACCAATTGAACATTTATTTTTTACAAGAATAGAATATTATACTCTTCCATATGGAAATTAATTGAAGCAGGACGAAAGTACGTCACAGTTCACATCTTTTGAATGCATCTTTGAAAATTGTGCAAAGCAAAACAAAGACAATTTTGTCAAACATCTAGAAACTGCCAACTGTACTAAATTCAATTGCCGCTTTTATACGAATCTTGCCATCTACTCTAAATCCTTTTGTCCCCGCCGTATATTGGGATAATCCTATCGTTTCGTAGCCCTTCAATCCTCAAATCTAAACCAATATTATTTTTAAATAAAATATTATAAAACTTTAAATACAAAATAATATTGGAAGAAATACCAATCATACAAAAATTAGATCTATTCTTTGTATATGGATGTAAATATTTTTAAAAAATAATAATAATTTGTTTGAGTAAAAAAATATATAATTCAAATGGTATAATTTAAATAAAAGATCAAATTGAAAGGAAAAGCTAAACAAAAAGAACTTTTATCCCTCACCTAAAAAGAAACACATATTCCTTTTATATATAAGAATAGATTACACATCATCGTGAGAATTTATGATTTTCTAAGGTATTAAATTAAATGTGAGGAGAAAAAACTTTTTTATTATGTTATTCATAGAATCTAATTCACAACCAAAAAAATTCATGGAATCTAATAAATTAGTTTTTTTTTTATAAAATTGATATGTATAGACATTATATTATGTTAAAAATAGTCTATACTATTCATCAACTCAAATTAAAATCAGTTTTTGTTAAGAACAATTCAATTAAAATATTGTAAATATATGATGTGATGTAATATGTTTTAAAGAAAATGGAAGTGGATTATACATTGTTTTGATCACTTTATATGAAGAAAAAAAATCATGAATATTGTTTTAGATTCAATCGATCATTTTCCTTTCTATATTGGAAATTTAAACCAAAATAGTATTGAGAGAGTTAATAACATGTCTATCCTCTTGAAAAGAATATGAGGGAGAAACCATGTCCCATGGCTCCGGGTTCCCTAACTTCTCTAACATAGCGCTAAGTACGGTTGTTTTGAGATTTTTTGAGCTAGCTAAGAATTGCATACAACAAAGATAAAGGTAAAAATGAAAAGGAATAAAAATGTGAAATACGTTGTACCAAAAAAAAAATGTGAAATACGTTTGTTTGTTTGATTGATTGAATATGTTAATTACAATGTATGAACAAAGTGTTTATAGCAAAATCTATGCATATTAGCTAAACGACGTGGCCTACAGTGGTGAACCTTTACTCAACTAATTTCATGAGTAATGCATGAGTTTTCCTTGTTCAAGGGATCATGGTAGCCATGCTTGGCTTCAAGTTTCCTACTCCACGACACGATCCATTGACACCGTCTTGGGTGCACAACTCCACTATCCCATCACCCATATTAGCAGTTAGTTGCACTGCAAATATAAAACGTGGGTTTTGTGCATCATTGTTCAATCCAACTTAGTCTTGACTCAATTTGAGACTTTTACAACCCACATACTCTTTACATGGACTTGAGAAAGAATCGGTTTTCCTCACTTAGCTGCCTTAGCAATCACATAACCTTACATGACAGGTGTTTCTCATTGCATAATGTTAAATCACCTATTTTTCAATATCATCTAACAAGATCCTTATTTTCAAGTGTTAACAAAAACCATATAAAATAAGTAGACATACAATTTTTACATTTCCCACCGATACGTGTTTGCCCATGTGGTGCGCATACAGGGCCAAGATCGACGTATCCTTTGGGCAACCAAAATATGACTCTTAAGGTTATGGCGGAGCCTCCTCCTGCTTATCTTCTTCCTATTGTAGCTCATGCACCAGATCTGTTGACTCAAGCTCAGGCTTAATGACATGGTGAGACATACTTGAGAAAGTTTGAGTTTGTCATGTTTGGCCTTCCTTGTGAACTCCTGCCTAGCCGAGGAAGTCATGATAATCATGTCGTCTCTAATGCGGTCGAGGTGTGCATTGCTACATGAGATCAAATTTTTATTAGTACGATGTGACAATTTTAAGTGTTTTCATTGGTTGTCTGCGGAAATTAGTTGCTTTGAACCAACCTTCCACCACCTTTAAAATAAAAAAATTACTACAGCAATATAAATTTTCACATTCGTATTCAAATCTTATACTGATCTAAATGATTTTTTTTAAGGATGCTTTAAATTATTTGTATCTCGTTTAATTGAATTTTTTACGAGATCTATATAAATTGTTGTTAATCAACAAGTACTCCACAATCATTTGAGTTGGTTTGGTGATGTTGGTTTGTGACTTTGAAGCGCACTATTTTAAAGACTATAAATTTATAAAAAGATATTTGCATATGCAGTTTTTTTTTAGTTAATTTGTATTTCATCTAACAACTTCCGATTAAAAAGAGTTGGAAAAATATTAAATCAAATTAAATCCATAGTCATATTAATTCATGTGTTAGTTAATTTGTATTTCATCTAACAACTAGTTACAAACTCATGCCTCGCACGGGTTCAATAACGTATTCGATAAAAAATTTAGAAATGTTAAAACGACGAAACATTATGATTCATCATAAAATATGTATGGGCTAATTAAGAGAGCATATAATCAGTTTATGAGATTAGGAATTGACATAATATTTAGGATGAAAACAATTGGAACCAATAAAGGAACCAATGGTGTGTGAATTATGATTACATATTATCCAAAATTATAAAAAAAGAGTGTTGTTGTTATAGAGTTACCAAAAAAGGATTGATACCCATATTTACATCAGATGAAATCAAGCAAAGAAGTAGCATCGGCGAGTGAAGATAATCTAGTCTAGGATTAGAGTTAAGGCGATTTGTTGAAAGTGAGGATCATGAACACCAAATCATTATTTGGGAACGACTTGAACATGCATATTGTTAAGTGACTTCTCTAGATCAAAAATTAACTTATCACCTACCTCTAACATATGTTCTCGGCAAAATTTGAACCATTGGCCGCCTAAGTATTTTTCGTAACTTGCTCTCTTTGCCATTTTCAAGCGACATTTATACCTTTTTTGAGCTTGTTTGTCGATGAGTGTGATTGTTTTCCGTGTTCCTTTTAGAAATGTCATTGATGTCTCAATTTGCAGTGTTAATTACCAAAACATTTACCAAAACATTATAAAGATTTGTCGTAGGAAAAGAGCATGTTTTATTTTGTTCAAGAGATTAGGAAAACAACATTATAATTAACATGATACTAGTTGGAACCAATGAAGGAACCAACAATGTGCAGATTAACGTTACATAATAGTTAGGTTTATAAAAGAGATTGCAAGTGTCATAGACTAACCAAAAAGGAATTTTTGCCAATATTTACATCAGACAAAATAAAAAGAACAAATGACATTCCAAAGTCAAGATAGTTTACGATTACAGTCCAAAGCGATACGTCAAAATAGTAGAAGTTCAGATAGTTTAGCAGCAAAGATCTACTTTAGAACAACTCGAACGTGCAAGTTCTTCGGTGACTTTTCGACATCAAAGATGAGTTTACCACCTTCTACCATCACACGTTCTCTGCAAAAATTGAACCATTGTCTGATAAGTGTCAAAAAGGAGTTAAATAGACTATATATTTTAGGCACTTTGATTACTTGGTTTGCAAGTTATCCTACGAAAAGCTCACAAATACTAAAGAATCATTCAATTATGCTTTTCACATCTAATGCCAACTCTTTGTAGGAAAATGCACACTTGAATACTTTAGAAGCAAGAAAACATGAAGAAATGCAAAGGTCAACTCGCCACGGCGAGCTCAAAGGCGAGCTGAGGCAGAAAGTTGAAGTTACTCGCCTCCAACTCGCAATGGCGAGTAGCAAAAGCAAGCAAAGGCAGGAAGGCGTAGTTACTCGCCTCCTATGTGCCATGGCGAGTGCAGGGTGAGCACAACTCGCCATGGCGAGCATATTTACTCGCGAGGCGAGTTAAGGCGACCTAACCCCTCAGAGCTGACGTGGCAGAAACCCACTGGAGAGGAAAGCTCAACTCGCCATGGCGAGCACACCTACTCGCGAGGCGAGTTGAGTCAGAGAAAAAAAAGTATAAAAGGCCTTTCATTCATCAGGAGAGGGGAGAGGAGATCATATCTTATGCCACTTTAGGAAGAGAGAAAACAGGGAAAAACATAGAGAGAACCTAAGGAGCAAGGAGCACAAGGATTGAAGGGAGACACAAGATCAGTAAGACATCATGGCTTGGTTCCATTTCATCTCTTCTTTTCTCCTTGTAAGGTTACCATGACAATGAGTAAATAAACTCTTTTTGTTGGGATTAAATGTAGTTAACTCTATTAGTATGTATTTCATTTGATTGGGATGTTGTGTGATTCTAATTTATCTAATGATATTGATATTATTCTTGCTTTCTATGTTATGATCTTATGGATTTGAATCGTGATTGAAAAGTACCTTTTGAATCTAGGTTAGAATAATCTTCTATCAATACTTTTGTTCTAGACATGGAACTTAGGTTGGTAATCACTTTGGATATTGGAACTTAAAGCTTTTGTATCATTGTATAGTGCGAGACATCGACAATTAAACGATCCAATAGAAATCACGATATCATTTGGACACGAATGATGTTGGTGAGCAATACATGATAATATCTATTGATAATTGGAATCCGCAACCCTAATCCGAGAATGCGTATAAGTAGGTTGATGAAGTTTAATCCCAACATAGTTATTTCCATGTTAACTCTCGTCCCATTTATAATTCCTTAGTTTGATAGTTTATGAAACAACAAAATATGTGACAACCCTAGCTCAGAACGATATCGATTGTTGAACGGCTCAGAATATCGCACCAGTCCCTGTGGAGACGATATATAAATACTTACTTTTGATATATACTACAACCCTGCCCACCCAAGTATTTTTCATAGCTTGCTCTATCGGCGGTAATGAGGCGACACTTATACTTTCTCTGTGTTTGGTCATCAATGAGAGTGATTGTTTTGCGTTTTCCTTTCAAAATTGTTCTTGACACCTCGTTTAGGAAATGATAAACAGGGAAATAACTGCAATATTAGTCTAATGCATATTAACATGAATAAGATGTATGCGAATATAGTTACATATAATTTATAAAATAAAGGTAGCATAACTGACTTTAAGTTAAAGAAAATGTACCATGACTTCTAATTTATCTTCCTATAAAGTCTAGATAAATGCATGCATGTACATTATATGTACCCTGTTGATCAATTAACATTGTTGAAACAAATAGAAATTAAGCATCACTGCCGCATGTGCATCTATAGCTAGCACCATTTGACATTAATGTCTTCGAACATTTGGTGCAGCTCTCATAATACAATTCAAAGTGGTTAGGATTGAATTTAGTTGTTTTCCAAATAGTGATGCGGTATGTATCCTAATAGAAATTATGCACATGAAATAAAGAATAATGCAATATGGATTTTTAATTTGTGCTTAAAAAAGCTCAAAGCATGTTTGTGCATAAAATAAGCAGACATTGACTAAGTTTATAAATTTAGCAATTGGCCTAACCGGAGACAGATTGGAAAAATCGTTGTACGAAGTACGTTGAGAAGAAGTCGAACTCTGACTTAACTTCTGACTAAAGCTTTGACTCTGAGCTTGAGAAGTGTTAAGGTCACGACAACAATTCAAAAAACATGGTCAAAAAACAATCAAATCGAATTGTGAAATAATAACTTACTCTAACACTGTATTGTGAAATCATAATGCAAACTTACTAAGTCTTAAACTTCTCAACAACCGAATGATGTAGGTTGATGAGCGGCCTCGAACCTGACCAATTGTTACATATATTTGGGTTGCCATTGACTACAAAATGGAAGCAAAGAACTCAAGGTAAATAGATGGTAAATGATAAAGCTACGAAGTATTTTTCCCATAGTGTTACATCAACTATATTCCCACTACATAAGGAAAGACATCTTTCAGGTCATTATCAAACTTATACAAAATCCTACCATCTGATGCTGACAAAATACATTTTCTATTTAGCAATGTTTAGCTTTTTTGAATAAGAAAAAGATACGCATAGTTTGTTACAATATTATAAAGGTGCAAAAGACATCTACAATTTTACTTTTAATTAAAATCAAAATTTTATAAAAATAATCATACGCATTATGCAACGCCAAAAAAAATTATACGCATTAGCATAACAAAAAAACATACACACATAAAATATTACTCTAAACGCTAATATGTGTGTGTGTATATTTGCGAGGTTGAAGAAAGAAAGTAAAAATATTTGGTATCATTAAATGATAGCGTGAATAAGAATATTTGTGAGGTTGTGATGATTAAATGATATTTAAATTAAATATATAAGTGATAAAAAGATAATAAAATTCCTTTGAAAAAAAGTAATAAAATTAAATGGAACCTTACAAAAAATTAAATGGAAGAAAAAAACATATTGAAATATAATATTAGAAAATGAAAGAAAAGATTCCCAACGTGAATTGAAGAGAGATGATTGTGACATAAATTGTCGAGAAGTAGTTTTTTGAAGTAGCATTCAACAACTTTTGGCCAAAGCTCATTCCATTCAATTTTATGCATTAAAAAAAGTACCTTTTTTAGTAAGTACTTAATTGATATTGTATTTGGCCTAACTTCTCCTTAAAAATGTAGAGAAGTTGAAAAAAAACTGGGTCAAACGGTATCTTAATCTCCCACAACGGCAGTGTAGAAGCAACTGAATTTGGGAGAAAAAAATTGAAATATAGTTAAAAATAAAAAAAATGGAAAATAGTTAAAAGTTTTTAAAAATATAAAAATTGGAAAATAGTTACAAAAAATCGGTGAGGTAGCACTCAACCAAGCAACACTAAAAAAAATTATATGCATTAGCGTAACAAAAACATAGATAGACAGACATAAAACATTACTCTAAACATTAATGTGTGTGCGTATATTCGCGAGGTTGAAGAATTGAAATAAAAATATTTGGTATCATTAAATGACAGCGTGAATAAAAATATTTGTGAGGTTGTGATGATTAAACAATATTGAAATTAAAATAATTGATATTGTGTTTGACCTAACTTCTCCTTAAAAATGTAGAGAAGTTGGAAAAAAGCTGGGTCAAACGATACCTTAATCTTCCACAACGGCAATGTAGAAGCAACTGAATTTGGGTGAAAAAATTGAAAAATAGTTAAAAAAATAAAAATTGGAAAATAGTTTTTTTTGAAAAAAAATTGAAAAATAGTTAAAAGTTATTAACAATTAGAAAATAATTAAACAAAAATTAATGAGGGGCAAAATGGGAAATATGCTATAAAATGGTGAGGTGGCACCAACCACATCCCACCAATTAGAAAAATACAAAAATGCCTCTCCTAAAGGCAAAATGGGAAATTCATAGGGCATCTATTTTTTTTATAGTTTGTTAGTAGATAGACTTCCGATTAAAAAGAGTTGGAAAAATATTAAATCAAATTAAATCCATAGTCATAATAATTCATGCAGCAGATGCACATAACTAAAACAAGAGGAGAACCATAGAAATCGATCTCCTTATAGACACATCGATCTGAAAATATTCCATATTTGACTTAAAGAATATAAGAATAATTAATTAAGATTACTAAAATATTAAATGCATAAAAAACTGAGACAACATTTAAATTGCACAAAGAAAAATTAGGGATCATGACAAAAGGTTGCATGACACGTGGGGATCATGACATATATATATTATAGGGTAATACAATTTTTTTTCTTGTAAGTTAGGTCATGCAAATTAAATCAAAGTTAATGTGTCACCAAATACAATTAATTAATGGGTGTAATGTGTTTCGCTCGTGCTATCTAATTAGTTGTATACATACGGAGTATAGTATATTAATCCCTGATGAACAGGATGGAGTTTGTATATTGCTCTCAAAAATAAAATAAAGTTGGGGTTTGTTGTATAATGCAACTTTATAAGGTGTGTGAATACAAGAAGAAGCTTTTCTGCGACGACTTTGGTCCTCCTGCACTGCACCGATTACAACCCTTTAATGACTTTTGCAACCTTATGTTTACCATTAAAAAGGTACAACTGACCATGGATGGCCTTATAACCACATGTAATTATGTGTGGTGGAGTGCAATGAAAATGATTTCATTGTCAAAATAAGATTTTTGCATGCGTATATCATGCAAGTCTCTAGGTAGCGTCTTTATCACGTTGCCTTAAAATTTTGGACCATTATAAAATACGTCTACCTATAAAATATTGCAAAAGTCAAGATAACTAAAATTGATACTTCATCCATCTCACCTTGTCAAAAAAGAAAAACTTCGTCCATAGTGACTCTTGTAATAATTTCACACATGTTATAAAATATGTATATGAATGAATGAAAGAAGAAAAAACTCTTTGAGCAAAAAATATTTATCCTTGATCGTGTATTAGTGTATCACCATTATCATAAACTCATACCGAAATATGTTAACTTGAGAGTAATATAAGTATTATTAATTAAAGGGTCGAATTGAAAAACAAATTATTAATATTATCTTGAAAAGTAAAAGTGTTAATCATTTTAAGACAATATTTTTTACAAATAAATCACTCATTGTAGGACAGAAAGTAATTTTCTTATCAAAAACAACAATAATTTATTGCAAAATTATGAATTTAATATAAATTACATAAGTTTAAAAAAAATCCATAAAATAATGATAGTTTATATATAAGATTTGGAAATGGGTAGGGGAAATTATTATTATTATTATTTGAGGAAATTATTATTATTAGCAAAAAAGATTATTATACTTATTATCCGATACAAATGGAAATTTTACAAACTCGTGAGATTTGAACTTTGTCTCTTAATGTGGCAAATTTAAGCTCTTACCTTTTATTTTATTTTTTTCTCGAGTGGATTAATGACTAGAATTCACTTCAAGAAACACTTTAAGCTCATATGTAACATCTCATTAGCTTTTTTCGAATGACAAATATTAGTAAATTAGTTGTTAGATTAATATTTACTTATTTATCTTTCCTAAAAAAAATTTACTTATTTATTTTTATTTGAACTCAAGACCTTCAACTTATTATTTTTTCACTCAAACAAGTTGATTAGTGGCTGGATCACACATTTTATACGTGGAGGAGTGGGAAGTTCAAGATTCAAACTCTGACCCTTACATATAATTATCCTTGCAGCTATTGAGTGAGTTGTGCTTACATGACATTTAAAATTGTTTCACTTTTGTTATATCTAACATAAATGTCAAAATTTACAAATGATAAGTTTGTGATTATAGTTGAGCGTGTAAATTATTTTAAACTAACAATGCGTCAATATTGTTTAAAAAATTTATCGGTTCAAAATTATTTTCTTATAACTAATAATCATGACTTGTTTGAAGCGTCATATGTTGGAACCATGAAAAAAAATTTGGAGCGTTGTATGTTGGGTTAAAGCAGGACCTGCCCAACAGATTAAGAGGCCTAAAACAAAAATTTTAATATGGCCTTTAAAAACATTTTTTCTAACAGAATATTTATATAAAATCAATTTTGTGGAGAACAAAATTTGAATTCATGGCCAATAGTAATTGAGGCTTTTTTGGTAATCAGTTAAGCTATGCAAATGTCAGTAATTTATCCGTCATAAAATATAGGGTTAAATATGTTTTTGGTCCCTATAAAATTGGGACCTTTTAAGTTTAGTCCTTACTTAATTTTAATAGTTTTTTTAGTCCTTAAAAAAAAGTTATGCACTCAGTTTTAGTCCCTCCTCAATTCAAATTTGTTTAATTTATGCTTAAACTCTTGAGTTTTTGAACAATTTTTTGCAGACGTGTTCAGAACATACTAAAAGTTCATATGCAAAAAATTGTCGCAAAATTTGATTTCTACATTCAGATTTTGTTTGTTTTATCTTTAACTTTTTCCGTTTTAAAAAATTCATATTTAATTCATTTCATGTTAAAAAATTCTAAATTTTATTAAATGAACCTTTCATAGTGTTCTAAACTTGTCTCAAAAAAATCGCTCAAAAATTAGTTATGATTAAACTTAGAAGTTCCTAATTTTACAGGGACCAAAAACATATTTAACCCTTAATTTTTTAGAGGTTTTTTTTCTCACCCAAACTTTTGAGGCTTAAAGCCCTTGCTTGGGTTGCTTGACTCTTAGGCCAGCCCTGGTTTAAAGAACAATGGACTTTAAGTATCCATGAGTTACAAGATGGAGTTAGGATCCTCTCCATTTAGGCATCTTCCTCTACAAGATGCAACCCCAATTAGGCAATCTCAACATAGATCCCACTTATAGACTCAAATCGACATCCCTGTTTCTCTCGGAGAATACTAAACAGTGCCCTCAAGACATTGGTTAAGCAACCAAAACAAGTAACTTTTTAATAAAAGTAATGTAATTATTACTTAATCAAAAGTCAAAACTTATATTTTCAAGACAAATTTTTTATTTAGAGATTCCTTAACCATTGTCATGAGAGCACCGATTAACAAGACTCTTTTTTCTACTAATGACTATCCCATCATAACTAAAGAAAGTAATTTGCCTGGACCAGCTCCATTTTAGCAATAAGTTGAATTCTTCAAGCCCGTGTTCTATGAATTTTGGAGCCAAGATCCAACATATATTGGAGTAAATTGGTTTCTTATCCTACGAAGTGAAAAAGAAAAAAAAATCCTACGAAGTGGTAAGAATATGCAAAAATCCTTTAACTTTTTCATATTTTAAAATCCAAAAAGTGGAGTGCGAGAGCAATTAGAGGGTGGATAAAGATATTTCCTTAGAGTTATCTATGTGAAGTCCAATATGAGCAAGATCTAACCACTTGTCCATTAACTATATGGGCCAGCACTGCCACCCCACGATTTCTAAAAAATCATGGTCATTACTTTTCGAAAATTGCTTTTCTGACATACAAACCTTCCTAATGACACAGGTAATTTACTAAAAAGTCCTCAGCGGTAGTTAACTACCGCTGAATCACTATAACCCAGGAAAAATCGTTACTTTCCCAATCTCAATGGGATTTATGCAGCTCAATCATATTTTCCTAACCGTTCCATTATTTCCAACATCAATTACAACTCATATTTTCTTGTTTCTTTGTGCCAGTATTCCACCCAAGAGATTAATTAGACACCAACAAGAAACCATGAATTTTAGAATTGGATTATCCTTCATCATTATATCGATTTTTGAATTTTAGAATTGGATCTTAATTGGTTCCACCCAAGAGATTAATTAGACACCAACAAGAAACCATGATTCTCGTTTCTCTCTCCATTGATGTTCTTCTTATCCTTTCTTTAATCCATCCACCTTACTATCCATTAAGGGTTTGTGTGAAAAAATTGATTTTGGATGGAGGTTAGGTTGTTATACTGAACAGTAAAGAGGAAATAATAGCAAGAGTGGTGATAGATTCATTGACAGAAGTAAAGTAACTATTTTGCTGTGTGATAGTGATTCAGCGGTAGTTAACTACCACTGGTGGCACCAGCGGCAGTTAACTGCTGCCGGTTTGTCCAACAGTAGTTAACTACCGCTGGGGGCTTTTTAGTAAATTACATGTGTCATTAGGAAGGTTTGTATGTCAGAAAAGCAATTTTCTTACTTTTCTCACCCTATTAGTTTCTCGCGCGTTCTATTCAGATTCTAAAATCCAAAATATTTCAACATGTTTTTGAAGGTTTTATGGGATTTTTATGCAGTTTGGATTTTAAAATTCAAACTGCATAGAACGCATGTGAACCTCAAATGGTAGAAAAAGAAACGGTCAAAAATCACAAAAATAGTATTGCAGAATTTATTGTTATTATTTCTCTTTTTTTTCTTTTTCATTTCATATAAAAATAATGTGACAAAAATATTTCTAGAACTTGCGACAAATCTATAGCAATGAAGCTCTTCATTTCTTCTAAAAAAATGAAGAGAATCTCAACTCATAGTTAACATGCTATCGCAACCAAGATTTAAACATATGTCCAATTTCATTATGTAGATATTAGTGCAAATATTTTTAAAAAGTAAAATATTTTTTTATGTTTAATTATACACTATTATAATAAAATATGATTGGAATGAAATATGATTGAACTAATGTGAAACGATTTTATACTATAAGCCATATGGTTAGTAAACTCTAGTCAGCATTCCATATGAATGGCAAGACTCCACATGAGTAATTATACTAAAGATCATTATTTATTTTATTTTTTCATTGTGTTCAACCAAGTGTAGTACCATTACCCTTTTACTTTAACACAAAAAATTAACATATTGAATTGTTATATGTCTTTAGTAGAGATCTTTTTTAAACCTGTAATATACGTGTATGCAGTTTCTGTTTTTGGTTAAATATATATTAAAGCATTGGAGTAGTTGAAGTTATAGAGATATTACTAACCAAAACGAAATGAATAACTTTAGCAAGGTAGTTAGGGTTTTGTACGCAATCTTGGAGTCATGCAATATGCTCCTTCCATCATCACCAACTAATCTTATAATATCTTCATTTTTCTGCCTCCTTTCTTTCCTAACAAACTAACACATTAATTAATTAAATCAAAATTATTATTTATTTATCTCTCTCTCTCTCTCTCTCATTCACCCTCTACATTTCACCTACCATAGTAACAGCCTCCAATATATATGCATATAAACAAGATAATATTCTTGTGATAATTAGTTGCATCATGCTTATAAGGCATTCACTGGTATAAGCAACTTTGTTTCTAGTTGATTTTGCTTAGATAATATTTTTGGCATATGATCTAAATATTTTGATGATGATGATGATGATTCAGTTAACTGTTGCTATCAATTAAGCTTATTGTATGAATAGCAATTTTTTTAAAGAATAAATTCTGCTGTTTATTTTTTTTTTGCATGTATGCACGTAAGCATTTAATAAAATGCATATTCTAATTGTACATTATGTCATTATCTGATATTCCTTAGAAACAAATCATATAAGACATGACAAAATTATCACATGATGTATGATTCTGATATCTGACAAATTTTATTATGGTACATTTTGTGTGTTTGCTAGATAGCTAGCTAGGTAGTACAAGTTTCAGCATCTATTGGATTCTTATTAAGAGTGTGACATGAACAATTTCATCATGCAAAACTTTACTGAGAGATTAAGACCTCTTGTTGGTTTGAATGGCTGGGATTATTGTGTCTACTGGAAATTAAGTGAAGATCAAAGGTTATAACTTATATACATTACATAATCATTCCATTTTTTTTTTCTTTCTATTATATCATATATATCTCATTTTCAAATTAATTGTGATGTTAATAGGTATCTTGAATGGTTGGGATGTTGTTGTGGTGGGAGTGAAAGCAACCAAAATGGTGGAGAAGAACATCTTTTCCCTGTCTCTTCATGTAGGGATACAATGTTTTCACACCCAAGAACAAACTCTTGTGATCTTCTTTCCCAACTTTCTACTTCCATACCTATAGATTCAGGGTATATAAATATGTTTTTTTCTTGCTTACTTTTAATTGGTCCCTCCCTTTACTCTATCTATAATCTCCTTTAATCTCTTCATTGAACAGGATTCATGCACAAACTCTATTAACTAACCAACCCAATTGGTTGAACTATCCCAATATATTGGATCCAAACACTTTACATGTAAGTTCATTGGTTAATTGAATCCTATTTCACTTTTTTCAGCTAATTCCCATAAATATTGATATTGAGTACTATTTTTGCAGGAAACAATTAATGGGACCCATGTTTTGATTCCAGTGCCTGGTGGACTGGTTGAGCTCTTTGTAACTAAACAGGTACTGTCACATTTTACATTAGAAACACACACATATAAGTAGCTAGATATAAATGGCAAAACTATGTCATTTAGCTTAATTTAAAATTTAAAATTGATTTTTTGTTATCTTTCTTTTTATCTTTAGCTTAATTTACATATTGAACTGGCTTTCAGTCTACTTATGTTACAAATTTATGTGCATGATCATTGAATGATATACTATAAGTAATGTTTCACCCTTCAACATCATAATTAGACCCTCGTAAACAACATCAAGATCACAATCTTAGATAATCACTAATTAAGATCATGTTAATTTTGATGGATTGAAGAATATTTTTTGAATTATCAAGTAAGGGTTTTGGTTGCATAAAAAAAATATGAAGTTCGGTCCAACATCTTTGACGATTTTATACATAAATGACTAACTTGACAAGAAAGAAAGAACTGTTTGAAACTTTTAATTTAGTTAAACAACCTTTGATGCAGTTTTGCCTAAATAAATATACCAATAACTTTATTTTTGTGTATACTATAACAGGTTGGTGAAGATCAACATGTAATAGATTTTATCACATCTCAATGCATTGTCATGGTGGATCAAGAAGGGATGAACCACTCAATTGGCTTCAATTCAATGAGCAATATGCAATCAAATCCAATTGTAGGTGATGGAAATAACACAAACAATCTTTTCCGTTCATCAGAGACATTGAATCTTCCACATGACATATCTGTATTGAACTTCATGCAACAGTTCAACTACAGTTACAATCATCAACAAAACAGAATCAAGAACGACGAAACCTTCTCTGAAGAATACCAAGGTTCTTTCCTTCATGATCATGAAAACAACAACACTCTCAAATCCAACACAGAAGAGGATCATGATAACAAAAGCTTGATGACAGAAAATAATCAATATATGTTTGTGGATCCCTTAGACACAAAAAAGAAGCAAGAACATGTTGTTGGTAGATCAGATTCTATGTCAGATTGCAGTGATCAGAATGAAGAAGAGGATGATGGAAAATATAGGAGAAGAAGTGGAAAAGGAAACCAATCAAAGAACCTTGTTGCTGAGAGGAAGAGAAGGAAGAAGCTGAATGATAGGTTATATAACCTTCGTTCATTGGTTCCAAGAATCTCAAAGCTTGATAGAGCTTCTATTCTTGGTGATGCTATTGAATATGTGAAGGATTTGCAGAAGCAAATGAAGGAACTTCAAGATGAGCTTGAGGAAAATTCAGACACAGGAACTGAAAGTAACTGCATTGTTAATGGAAATAATGATCAATATGTTGGTGGTGTTCAAGGTCAACCAGATAATAATAACAATGTTCCAAAAGCAGAACATGGTTTTCATGTTGGGAATGGCTATGTTTCAAAACAAAAGCAAGAAGATGTTGGTACTGTTACTGACAAGCAGACACAGCAGATGGAGGTAACTATCAACCTAGCTTATACTAAAATTTCTATATTAATAACTAAAACAAATTATGGTCGCTTTTACGGATCTTGATACAATGATATATAATGTATTAACGAGAGTTGCGGTTAAATGCGGCCTCAACCGCATGCCGCAATAATTGTGGTCATAGAAATGACTCATAATAATCTGAAGTTTGATTATGAGGTAAGTAAACTGACTAATGATTTTGTTTTGTTTTGTTTGTGTTTAATTATTTATGCTTTCTAATTCTTTTATGAGTGATGACTAACACATGGATATTGCAGCCACGAGTGGAAGTGGCTCAGTTAGATGGGAATGAGTACTTTGTGAAGGTGTTTTGTGAGCAGAGGCCTGGTGGTTTTGTGAAATTGATGGAGGCTATGAACACTTTAGGCATGGATGTAATGCATGCCACGGTAACCAGTCACAAGGGTCTTGTCTCAAATGTTTTTAAAGTTGAGGTAAATACCTTAGAATAAATTTCTTAACCATTTGTTAGACAAATTCAAATCAAAATAGGATAATGATTAATGATATTAAATTTTTTTCTTGGGTGATGAATATATAATTATTATTAACAGAAAAAGGAGAGTGAAATAGTTGAGGCTGAAGAAGTTAGAGATTCACTACTAGAGCTGACACGGAACAAATCTACATGTTGGAATTTGGAATCATGAGATAACATCAACATCAGAGAATATTGCTGCCTATCATCCACACCAGTTTCAGTAGTTAAACTTTTCATAATTACTCTTAATTTGTCTAATTAGATTTTTTTATTTTACAATGTTCAATCAATACTTTGGCAAGCATAGTGGAAATAATTGAAGAGGTTGTTACCAACCTAAGCATAATAATGTGCAAATAAATTAGGCAATTTCAAATGTGTCCTTGAAATTTGACATTCTCCATTCTCTTCATATTTCTATCTCTCGCATATGCATAAAGAGTGAAAAGAGAAATGGATAGAGAAAGGTGAAGGAGATGATCCAAATTTGTTATTGTTACATGATAACAATTTTTATGTGACATTTAAATTGCATGTCTCATTCTTTCCTTTTTTTTTCCCCTATATATCGCAAAAAATAGAGGGACTAATAATACAATTTATGGAAAAAGAGACCAATATGGAACTTTTCCAAAGTTAGGGAGAGTTTTTCCAAAGCTCTTTAAATAGACCATATTAGGGAGAGTTACAAATTTTAAAAATTATAACACAATCAATTTGTAAATTTTGAAATTTTATATGAACCAATTTACAACATTTGAATAAATATAAGGAATAATTTGTAAAACTCAAAAAATAAGTATAACCTACTGGTGAACTCTAGGGTGAAGGCTCACTTAAGTCCCTCACCTAAAATATGGGTGGACCATCATTAAAAGCCATTAGATGAAGGAATTCATGAGATTGTATCATGTGTTAGCCACACTATATTGGATATAACAAATTCGTTATCCTCCCTCCTTTATCGCCCCTTCCCTCCATTTTGTCACGGTGGTTCTCTGCTTCCCCCACCCACCCTTTTCATTGAGATCTTAGTATAAACAAAACTGAGATTTAACATCAATCCACCTTCCAAATCCCCTCTTTCCATTGCTTGTTTTCCCTTATTTGCAACCACCATCTTCTTAAACTTCTATTTTTATTAAAATGGATTTGAATTCCAATTACATGGCCATAACCTTATCGGTTCACTATTCAGATCTTAAAAACCACTCTTGACCAACACCTTTTCATGCTCCTTTCATTATTGCATTGTTTTATGGGCTCATGTTACTTCTAAATTTTTTAGAAGTTCATGCTCCTTTCGATATTGTCTTTCAATCACATGAATGTGATTTCCCTGTTTTCCTGTTCTGTAATTTTTAATTTTCAAGTTTTACATAGGAATAAACATGGCAGAAGTTAACCTAAAACATATTGAATAATCAACAAAAGTTTGTTTGGAATAAGAATTGGAACAAATTTAAAATAAAAAAATATTGGAATGAAAATGGGAATTTTGACAATAACTGTGTTGTGTACAACATGAGATCGGATCGAGTGTGACAATGACTATTGATATCCTATAAACCAATTTAATCTAATGGTAAAAAAGAGTGGTACACCGATGAGAGACTCGATTGAACCCTCACCCTAGAATCCACCATAACCTACTGGGTAAATTTTAAAACATTCATGAGCCAATTTGTATAGTTTTTATTTTATTTTTAAAAGCCAATTTTTATAATTTAAAAGGTAAAGAACAAGTTGAGACTCACATATTATAAAATAAAGGAGAACATAATAACAATAAACGAAAGAAAAAAAATCTACAGAACTATTGGATCTGAAAATAAAGAACATAAAAAAGATATGAAAATTTGAATCTAAAACAGTCTTGCAAAAGTGCAGCATATATATAAATAGATTCATTATATCCTAAAAAAATCCATATATATGTTTATTCATATTCAAGAAAGAAGAAAAAAAAACTTGATATTGAGCATGCATGATTTGAGCATCAGTTTTAAAAAGCTCGATTATAATTGCTTCATGGAATAACCAATAAGTAATTAATAGTTTTATTCATCATCTGCTCATGATTATAGTCTTAAGCTAAAATAAAAATATGAATTGAAAGAAGAAAATATCAGGAAAGGAAAACTCATGATCATAGTCTCAAGCTAATATAAAAACAAAAAATAAAAATACGAATTTAAAGAAGAAAATACGAGAAAAGAAAAGGAGAGATGCTAATTAGTGTTTCAGTTTAGCAAACTCCCTGTATGTCTCTATTTATAGTCATAGATAGACACTCACAAGTTAATTAAACCTTTTTTTTAAGAATTAAACCTTTTTTTTTTTTGAAGTGACTCACAAGTTAAACCTGTCAATTGGAAACGTGTACCTTTTAAAAAGTCCTCACCCAACAATTCCGAAACAGCCATAACAATATCCTAAACATAGGAATATACGAACAAACAATAACTTAGAAATATATATGAATTTACCGTTTAATTAAAAAAATTTTTTAAGGGAAATGAAGTGGCTGTGATGAAACAAATTCCTTATCTTTGCATTTGTAACAAAATTCCTTCAAAAAAGATAATCCCTCCATCTGATTATAAACCAACATTTTATTTAGAGCCCGTTTGTTATAGTTTTTTTAAGAAAAAAAAACTTATTTTAAAAAATAATCACTTTTAAGAGTATTGTATCCGTTTGTTACAGATTTAAAAAAAAAAATCAGAATATAAAAATAATATAAAAAAAACTTCAAATGAGAAGCTGTTAGGAGCAGCTTAAAATAAAATAGATTTTTTTTAGAGGAGAGAGAAAATATAATTTAAAAGATTGAACTAATTTTGTAACAAAAAATCTTTTTTATATAGTTGTATTCAAACAAACTAGATTATTTGTTTAAAAAAAGTGATTTTTATTACAGTAAACAAACGCAAAATAGATTCTGATTTTTCATATAATCT
>Ga0228711_1000852_pt1 | contig 41500 bp, 23 predicted proteins | sample MedpolnodulmetaG_2_FD_177996 | JGI IMG/M metagenome (GOLD analysis project Ga0228711, IMG submission 177996) | Root nodule microbial communities from Medicago polymorpha collected in Santa Monica, California, United States - brown nodules | ecosystem: Host-associated > Plants > Roots > Nodule...
AGATATTTGTTCCTGAAATATATTTATTTGCAATTGAAGTAAAATAGCTCAAAAAGGAAATAATATTTAAATAAAACTAAATCAAATCTAAATATAATAAACTCAAATAACATATTAAAAATACTAAGTTATCGACTCATCATCTACGAAGAGTGTTGTTAGATCATTGATTTCTTCAATGGAGCACACTACATAATTGAACTTATTTGTTAAAGATCTCATAATCTTCTCAACAACTAGTGTTTGATCCATCTTTTTACCATGAGATGTCATCTTGTTAGCAATAGAAAACGTTCTTGCGAAATATTCATCAATGGATTCACCTTCTTTCATAGCATGAATCTCAAATTCCTTGCGTAATGCTTGCAATTGAGCACGTTTCGCCTTTGTGGAACCTTGATATTTCCTATGCATTGCATCCCAAATTTCCTTAGTTGAATCTTTAACCAACGATTGTTTCCATGATTGTTATATCAATGGATTGAAAGAGGTAGTTTTTCACCTTAAGATCACATAACTTACTATCTTTCTCAACTTTCTCTTGTTCTAGGGTTGGATCCTCAGGAGCATTGATAATGCCAGTTTCAATCAAGCTCCAATATTTTTTTGGAAGGAAGCAGGTTTTCGATTAACATTTCCCAATGATCATAGAAACAATCAAACTTAGGAATGGGAGGTTGTGCAAAATGTGCAGAATCCGCCATGGATTAATGTCTGGAGTTTTGAGATGAAGAAGATGAAGGAATGCATAACTGATTGTAACAAACTTTCCCGCCAAAAAGTTGCGCTTTCTAATTCTTTGGTACAAGCCTTAACCAAGCTCTAATACCACTTGTAAGGTGAAAATGATTTGTTATTCATTTAATTGAAATTGACAACCTTTGAATACCTATATATAGCAAATGTATCCAGCTAACTAAGCTAGCTTGCTTTACAAGTAACTAAGCAAAACTAACCCTAATTCTCACTAAGCATGCTTAAAGGATAAGCACTAACTCCTAACAAGAATTGATGGTTGAAACTGGAAAAGAAAACAAACGCTATAAATTTTACAAATCAATTCAACACCTTTTTTTCTTTTTTCTTTTTATATAATCTTTCTTTCTATCACATCATCGAATAATTACAGCAATCACATCACTCTTTTTTTCTCTTTTTTCTTCTTTATTTCAAGATGTATACACCCTACACAAAACATTTTCCTATATGAAATTACATGATTGAACATGCGTTTGCGTTATCATCGTTAAAAAGTGCCATCATCTTCAACTCTGGAGACTTAGGGTCACCCACAGCTTGAGGGACACCCCTGACGAAACCAGTAGGTGCTTTCATGTCATATGCCCCAATTGCATAAGGATAAGTCACTAAATTGTAGGGAACTAAGGACCACATATCAGCTGTTTTTCCTGTGCTCCTCACTTCATCTAAGACCTCATTTGCATCTATATGTCCAGTCACGGTTACCCTTTGTTGCTTTGAATTTACATTACATGATTCCACACCTGCAAAATAATATCATTTTCTCAATAAATTTGTGACAACTTTTGTTCGTTCAAATATCATTACTCTTCTATTAAAAAAAATATCATTACTCTAAATAAATTTTCAATTTCAAAACACAATTGCCTCGCCTTTTCCTTTCTCTTAATTTCGTACATGATAATTAATTAATTCAACTGTATGTGTTGAAATGCTGTTTCCTACGGTTTTGGAGTTGCAATTTTATATATTAAAAAAATATTCCTTGTCTGCCTTAGTTTATTTTTTTGTACAAATTGCATCGTTAGTCTAGATATATGTATTTTTATATTAAACATGACGATTACGTATTATATAATACTTTAACGTACAACTGCAAGTCAGATAACGATAGAAGAAGTTGCAACGAAAATATGTCAAAGTAAAAGAAGTTGCATCAAAGAAACAAGATAAATAATATATTATAATTTTTTTCTGTCAAATAATCTAATGACTAGGTTAACACATATTAAGTACGTACGGAGAAGTGGGAAATTTAATGTTCAAACTGAGAAATTCGAGCTCCAAGCCTCGATAAGTTCAAATACACTTCCAAGACATAAGGATATTCTTTTCTAAATGCATATAAACGGTGAAACAAAACAAAACTTACGTTTGTACCTACCATGAAGGTTAGTAGCTTAAGGATGTTTCTTACAGTGAAACATAAAAGTTGTTATTAGGTAATTTTGAAATATAATATTTTTTTTATTGTCATAATTACTTATGCATATAGTTTTCCACAGCTACAATATGCATGTAATTCAATATTCATGATATATATTTCCATCCGCATATGATTAAATATTTATAGGATTCAGTTAATTCAGGTTTGTAATGAAATATTTTAATTCCCCGTGCATCATGAGTACATGGTACATATGTTTGAAAACCCAACAATAATAATAAAAGGAAATAAAATAAAATTGAAGGGCCAAGGGGAAAATTTCTTGATTGTTACTTGATATGCAAAAGCATTATAAATTTTTTAATGAAGTATCTATTTGTTATATATTTAAGGACTAAAATGACTATCACTCCTAAAATCAATGCATAACTAATATTATTTTTTGCTTACATGCACATTTTTGGACCAAGTCATGAACATAATTATAATTTTTCCCTCTATTAATTGTAGTGCATACAAGAGCTAGTTTATTCTGCATCTTTTGGCTCATTAGTTATTTTAAACTCATGTGATTTAGTATGTTAATGGCACTCTTTGTAAGTGTATTTCAAATACCCGCAAAGAAACCACATGATAGCATTCCCTACACATATGCATATAGATATAATTGAATATAAATACGAACCATCCATGACTTCAACAGCGTTTTTAACTTTCCTTTCACAACCTTCACAATCCATTTTCACCCTGATATGAACGGTCTAAATGAAAAGAAAAAAAAAATTATAATAGGCACATAAAACCTCAATTGTGTGAGTGTGTGAATTAATTAAAGTAGAGATGAATGAAGAAAACCTTCTTGGGAATACGTTTCTCTGGTGGCTTTGTACAAGAAATGAAAAATTCTGAAAGTTGGCGAAAAATACCCATTTGTGTGTGCTCCAAGGCAATAAAATGTGGCAAGTTAACTTGTTATTGAAAATAATTTGATATGGAACTTTGGTTGTTTGTGAACTTCAACATGCATGATTTCATATATATAGCAATAACGATACATTGGTCATAATAAATTAATAATTTTTGTGTGAATATTGTTACTTGTACATCAATTTAATGACGTACTATATATAATACTATACTCTCCACATTGAATACATAAATTATTTTCTAGCGTTAAATAAAAGATTTATATGTTGAGTCAAGAAATAAATGAAAGATTATATGGTAAAAGAAAATGTTGATTGACTTGACTTTCGTTTTCATTGGGGGTTGGGGGTTGGATTTGATGTTAATAAACCTTCTTTTTCCTTCAAAACTTTCAGATATATTTTTATATTTGTTCACACATTCAAGAGAAATTGCGACTAAGGTTTCATATAATGTTTTATAAACAAAAATTAATTAAAAAGTTAAGAGATACTCCAATCATTACATAGAAAAAAAACGGTCATTGAATAAGTCTTACAAGTATTCTATAGGGAACTTACACCAATTAGTTTAACTAAAACATGTTTGTCTTCCTAATCAGTGGCTTCCTAGTTACTCAATGGAAGAGGTTGAAATAATTTTATAAGGGGACAAGAAATTTGCAAACATAGAAAATTATTTTTATAAGGAGGCTTCCTAGCCTCTTCTTTTTCATCAGAAAAATTGAAAGAGTTGTGATTGAATCATATATTCATTCATCAAATCTAATATTCAACAAATCCATTTTATTTCCCTCAAAAAAAAAAATCCAATTTATTCTAGAAGGCAAACTTTATCGCAACGAATCCAATTTATTTTAGCCCACTAAAATTTAAACTGGCGAAAATTGAACCTAAAACTTTTCGAGAAACACACTCCTGAGTTTCAAGTCAACAACATAAAACCAACCAAAGTGGATTCGTATAAGTTGGGTGCTTTGTATAAAGAAAATTAGACAATCCACAATGCAGCACACCATTTCGGTGCTTAAACGGACCCCAACTATACACGTCATCCTTTTTCTAATTAATACTTAATAAGCACCCAATCTCTCCAACTCATCACCTCAAAATGATTATTAATTGGGTCCCTGCAATAACTCTATATCATTAAATTTTAACAATAATTTATATATTCATTCATAATTATATAATTTTTAAATATTGAAGTAATTTAATATAAATTATAAAAAAAGTTAAAACTTGAAATAACAATATAAAATCAATGATGGTAAATTATTTGTTGTTTTGTTTAAATCCAATCGGTGTATGTTTGTTTTGTTTTTTTTCCATTCAGATGGGTAAATTATTTGTTGGTTTAAAAAAAGTTTTTGTTTAACGCATTACTGAATCCAAAGATTATATGCAATTCCAAGGTGTTTAGTGATTCATGATGGATAAAATGCATGTAAGTGATGCATGCTAGCATGATTGTGCATATTCTCTTGAGATCTTACAAAGGTTATAAAAGATTGAACTTAATACGAAAATGAGATCCTTCACTTCTTTGTCATTGTCAAAACATTCTTCAATAAAGAATGCTAGCATCCGTATTCTCTCATTTTTTATGATGATAAACTGATGGACTATTCCAAGAATGAACAAAATTTGCAATTTCAACACATAAATGTGTCCTTTCTCTCATTTTGGCATGATCAAATACAACCGGAAAGCATGAGACAAGTTAATGCTAGAAAAGTGATAAACATAAGTTTTTTTTAAGAATCCAAAATATATAATAGATAAAACCTCCCTTTATAACATAAGGAGTGCCTCAAAGGAAATAAACGAACTTACAAACAAGCAAAGCTAGATATCTAGCCAAAAGAGAGAAAGAAAGAAAAAACGAAACATTACAAAATAGAATAGCCAAGACAGACTAACGCATAGTTCCTTGCACCTAGGAGCACAGCCTATGACGAAATAAGTTAGTCTTAGTTACACTTTTGGCCCCCTAAGTTTCCCAAAGTTGTGCTCCTGGGTGCAAGAAACAGTGAGGTAAATGAACTATTAATTATGTTTGGGCTAAATTATGAGCTATTGCTTCATTGCAAAATACATATCTTGACTTCATTTGTTCTAGGGTTTTTCTTCTTCTAACTTATCGATAGTTTCTTTTTCAAATTTTGATATATGGTTGCAGGGGAAGGACTTTAGGAGGCATATGACAGAAAAGTCACGCAAAACAGGTTTGAGAGTTCCACAAACTTTTTAGTACGGTGCCAAAAATCGAGTCCTAAAAAATGACGACACATGCTTGCATTTCTTGCTTCCAACATTGACATTCAGTCATGTGTGTTTTACTACTCCATCATCCTTCATTCTCTATCATATTTGATCGTTATTTTTTATGACAAAGTTGTTGCAACACAACGACGCAGAACGCAATCGAGTGGTTGTGGAGGATTCATATCATGATTCAGTGCCCTACAAAATATCCATCTTATTTATTGTTCTCATGTATATCTCCATCTCCTTCATTTTAATTCTTTATTTTTTTAAAGGCAGTTGCCATTGTATTAGATGGTAAACTGTGATGGACAACAAATAAGACTGCTTTTAAAAAAACCACTTTGGGGTTGCAATCAATTTGTGGTTTTAAGGTACTTTCATTCCATTTTACATTGTAATTTTAAGATTGGATTAAGTTGGTAGAACAAATTTCTTGCTCTTAAATGTCTGGATTATAGTCTAACTTATTTTCACAACAAATCAATAGCTATATATCTTTATCTGAATTATTTTGGATATCTTTCATTAGTATTATTGAGTCAATTCCTTTCAATTTTTCACATGTTCTTATCTTTAGCCATATGCTGATCTAATTAGGATATGAATTGATAGATAATCCCTCTGGTCTATAATGTAAGAAAAAATTGATAAAAGTTTATGTTTTTAGTGCGTTAGTATCTCAAGTGTTTTTCTCATGCTATGCAGACGGAATTCACATGCTTTTATGTGTGCTACCGTGCAAGCATTTTTTTTCTTATTATGTGTGATGTTTTCAGTGCATGTATTGAATTGTAGTGTCATGAACAATGACATTTTGTTTGGATGTGATGTGTGCTGCCATAACTATACAATTTCCTTCCTCTTGGTGTCCTAGATAGAATTTAAACGGTATATGAAGAACATGTTTTGTTGGCATGCAATGCAATGTGGTCTGAATATGTTGTGGTCTGCCATAACTATATGATAGTACTTGCTAATTGTCAAGCCTGATGTCCCTTGCTTATATTTTCTTGGTTTACTTCATTTTTTGTAGTTTAGATGTGCATGATAGTATCTGATGGTTATTATGATTTTTGCTTGGATAACATGCCATAATTAGAACACTAAGAGAAATGCATAATGAGTCTTATGAAAAAAAAATGGTATAAGTTAAATTTTCAATGATAAAAGTTTCTAACCAGTTAATTATGTTAGTATGAAAAATTTAACTTTGACAACAATATTCAATTACATTGTTATTTGTTTTAGCTGTGATTTCACAGTGGTGATTCTTATTACATATGAGTAGGGATGTCAATGGGTACCCATTAGTATGGATAGTATGATACTCATCCCCGCCCCGTTTGATAAATATGATACCCGTGTCCGTCGCGTACCCTCGTGGGTACCCACTATGCGGGTACCCGCGGGTATTGAGGTATCCATGGGTATTCATGGGTACCCATCTCATATGATATGAGATGGGTTAGTATAGCTTGGTTGTTTGAGAGGAAGGTCAGTTTTTGATCTTTGAAAGTGTTTATGAATTGATTTATTTGCATATCAAAGTTTGCTGATTTATGTATCTTGCAATAATTTACAGGTAAAAGCTTTCATATTTGAATCTATTCCAAGAATCAAGGACCAAGAGAGGGAAGGAATCATAGATTTAGATAGCGAGGTTTTAAGAATACGAAAATGAGCCTACGTATGTTGTAGAATACTTATGTTGCGTTCTTTTCAAAGAAGTTTTTGTTTAGAATCAACAAAGTTTTATTAATGAAGAGACTGTGCAAGATGCACAAACGCTCGCAACAAAGCAACACAATTACAAGTATGCTGTTAACAGCTTAGCCACTCCCCCAAAACAAAAACCCAGCCACTGCAGACAGAACACAGGTCTGATACAACAGAAACAGCAGCAAAAATGCTGTCAAAACCGAAAAAAACATAAGGAAATAAAAACAGGCCTGCGGTTCCAAAACACCAATGCTGAGGCTACTATATACAACCTATCAGAACTAGCAAACAGTGGCATACCTTAGCCTCTCAAAGAAGTATAAGTGTTATTTAGTTATGCTATATTATTAGTGCAGTTTTTTTTAATGTCAAAGTCAAGTGTGGAATTCGAAATAGTGTAATTTTTGTTTGCATTTGTATTTATCAGTTGACCTCTTTGCATAGCTTGCATAGGATCATTTGACCTCTTTGATTAACTTGATTGCAGCTTGCAAGAAGAAATTGATTATAATGTGTTATTGACCGACAAGCCAAGCAATCCAACTATCTTTAATTATATTTAGTTGAAGCATTGTAAGCGATATGAGTTATTTATATATGTTACTAAGATTGGACATCAATGGGTTGCATGAAATTTAATGAAAGATGGATATTTCCTTGACAATTGATAAACGAATTTTCGAATCCAAATCTTTTGCTGAATTTAATTAGGATGAATAAAAGAAGATATTTACTTTTCCCACCCGATGGCGCGCGTCCTATGCAAATTATCAACATGCCTTTCGAATTATATAATCCGGAAAACCTATATGCATTCTGGATTTTAAAATCCGGACAATTGCGAAGTATAAAAGGAACTTCACCCCCCATTTTTACAGTTTTACACATTCACTTTCACCATTCTCTCTCTCTCTCTCTCTCTCTCTCTCTCTCTCTCTACATTATCCCAAATTCCCAACACCACAAATCTTGTCCAAATTTGGAGTTTTGTTGCTCAAAAGCACCGCATTTCAACCCTTGTCAAACATCATGGAAGGTTAGTTCGATTTATATACACATGCATGGTTATTTTATTCGATTTTTTTTTTTGAATTCTGGAGCAATCCGGATTTCGTTTTCCGGACTAGATTGTTACAGTCCGGCAATTTAAATCCGGAAACACCCAAAATGTTTTTTTGCTTCTGTTTTGTGTTGTTTGATTACCCTAATTTGATTACCCTAATATTACAGAAGGTTCGTCCTCTACTCGTGAAACTGATGGAGGAGGAAGGTGTTGTTGCTCCGAGGCGTCGGGGTGGCAGAGGAAACCGTGCTAATGTCGAGCCTCAGCCGGAACCGAAGCATGAGCAAGATCATGAGGATATGGGCGTGCAACAGCAACAAATGGAGGAGGAAGAGTTTCAGGAGGAGCTTGAGGCAATGGAGGAGGATATGGAAGACACGCAGCCGCAACGAAGGCGGACGAGGAAGAAGCGTGTGGTGGACCCTGAACCACTTGATGACTACCCCGGTGACCCACACGACACTAGCTTATTGTGGAGGTACCATGTGCACGTGGCCAGGAACGCGGCTGATGGCGTGGTATTTATTAATTTTAAACTTACTTTAATATGTTGTTAATCTTTGTGAAAAATGATGTCTATATTCGTGAAACTGATGTTTATTAATGTTACTTTAATAAACTCTTGAACTGCTATGTTTGTGAAGCAATGAGTGTAAACTGATGTTTATGCATTGTTTTTTATTATTTGCAGTGGCGTGGCAATATAAAATGCATCAATAAAGGAAAGAAGATAGAGACGATGCATGATGACGATACCACCCCTATCATGAATGCACGGTGGTGGGTAGACAGATTGCAGGGCACCGGTCTTGGCTGGCTTCAGGATACCAGCTACAACCTGATTAACCACGGTCTGATATGTGCTTTTATGGAGAGGTGGCATGAGGAGACTTCGAGTTTCCACCTTCTGTTTGGGGAGATGACAGTGACACTTGATGATGTGTCCTGTTTGCTGCATCTCCCCATTGATGGCATGCTTCTGTCCCATAGTACTATCTCACGGGACAAGGCGGTGGAGTGGATGGTGGAGCAGTTGGGGTCTGATATGGGTGAAACTGTAGTTGAGGTGAATAAGACCAAAGGTGCACATTGTCGATTCAGCTACTTGAGGAGGATTTTCAAGGACCGTATGTTGGAGCAGTTGACGTTGAAGACTTAGTATGGTGTGACTCAGGAGGTACGGAGTTTGCGGGACTAGGCTGTCCGCATATATTTGCTATACTTGGTGGGGATCACACTCTTCACTGACAAGAGCGCCACTACTGTGGATGTTGTCTACCTCAAGTACTTTAGAGACCTTGATCTTGTTGCTGGTTATTCATGGGGAGCTGTGGCACTAGCTCACGTTGGAACTGTGGTCAGGTGTCGCGATACCTGACTTTGTTGCAGGTATAAATTGAAAATCATGTTTTGTTTTATTAAATGTAAGTGTTAATTGTTTGTATATTTATATGTGGTTGTCATTGTTACAAGCTTGGGTGTTTCAGCACTTCCAAGGTATGGGAAGCAAGGATGTTTGGGCAAGCTATCGCGGGCATCGGGATCCACGCACGATGCTTTTTGTACCACTGTCTGGCTTGGCACAACAGACAACTACAGAAACCTACTGGATAGGCTGGATCTGAGCGGCGTTGTCATGGCCCTATATGGAGAGCACCGTCTGACACGTCTGTTTAACTAGGTCAGCCTTTTCATTTGATGGCTCAGATATGGAGACCGCACAATGAGATATATGTCGGAGCGGGTTCTTCGTCAGTTTGGGAGGGTTCAGACCATACCGAGACATCCCATTGAGGTTGCACCTCCTGATCTTAATTTGGGGGAGATCTCACTCCGCTTTCAGTATGCTCTTGATCATGCGCTGACAGCTGAGCAGTTGAGGCAGCGTGCAGTTCATGGCGTGGAGGCAGAAGATGGATACATTGAGTGGTTTTACCAGGTGTCTCATCCACGCATGATTCTTCCTGATATCCTGGTACCGGTGTCGAGGCCACCGGAGCGTGCGGTCCTTGATGCGCTTGCTGCTCAGGAGGATGGAGAGCATAGGTACTTACAGCTTAGCATAAGGATGAGCCGCATTAGAGACCATGTGTATGTTGTGATGTCCAGCGGTCTGGTCCCGCGAGGGTCTGACGAATGACAACATTTGGAGGAGGTATTGAGATAGGTGCATGATGGGAAAGTTTACTGTCGTCGGGGAGCTACTGAGGGTGGAAGGGGTGGCAGAGGTGGCGGTGGTACAGGTGTAGTTATTAGGGGCTGATTGTATTGTATTTTATGTTTATGTTTGAACATTTTGGATGCTTTTGAATTATGTAACACTTGGATAATTTTTACTTTCATGTTTTATTAATGTTAGAATGTTTCAAATTTATATTGCGTCGTTAATTATAAGTTAAATTCTCAGTTTGAACAACAAGTCAAAGGCCAAAATGTTGGACCACATGCGCTAACACAGAGGCTCGACCAAAACAAATGGCTTCTGCCTCTGTGCTGATGCAGTTCAGATTACACAATCCGGATTATGTAATCCGAAAACCTCATTTCCCACGCCATTTGTTGACTTTCAACGGGGTGATTTACGCATTTCGGATTATATAATCCGGAGTCTGTACAGAAATTTCGAATTATGTACTCCGAAACCATCTATTCAAAACTGGCACCAACATCTATCAGGGTGGTTGAAGTGCCAAAATCCACGAATATGTCCGGAATTTAGTTTCCAGAAGTTGTTCGGATTTTATATTCTGGACCAGGGGTATATTTAGAAAAAATAGGGCGAACGAGGAAAGCCATAGGGTGAGAAAAGTAAATCTCATAAAAGAATGCAGGTGTGGTCATCCCATCCCAATATTATGAAAGAAGATAAAGTGTAAGCATTGTGTTGGAACAATATGTGTTTAACATTACCCTTTGAGTTTTGATGATAACAAGGTATTAAAAGTGTCAATTGGATATGCTAATATTTGTTCAAGTATGCAGAACCATAGACATAAATTTAGTGTCTCTTTGAAGCATAGGTTCTGATAGAACAAATGAGAGCAATGGAATCAACAAGAAGGAAGCTTGAAGAATTTGAAGAAAGAGGTTCTGAAGACAAGCGGTTCTGAAGAAGCTAACGTCATCAGAAGCACCTCTTCAGAAGCAGTTCACCAAAAGCTGACATCATCAGAGGTTCTGAAGATCATCAGAAGCTGGAAGACTGAAGAACTTCAAATGTTGTTCAAATGATGAATGAATCACGCCTATCATTGCAGAAGATTGGGAGAATAAAACAACGGCTATTTCAAATGGACTTGAAGGCATTGGATGCTTATTCAGTTGAAAGCGTTGAAAAAGGACATTTGTACGTAGTGTACAACCACTATCTCCACTACTCTGTTTTTGTGTCGGCTAGTACAAGAACAACAGCTGTGCCTGCAACGGTGTTCCTCCAAACTTGGAATGAATTTGAAATTGATCATTCATAGGACAATAACCAAATCAGGCAACAGGTCATTGGTGATTTGATCAAGCTTCAAACGACTATATTTGATGTGCTGGAAATTTCCAACGTATCTTTCACACCTCTATATAAAGGAGTGAAGACCTGCAGTTTTACACAAGACTCATACAACAATTTTACAAGTGCCAAAACTCTGCTGAAATTGTTTCACATCAAAAGTTCACTTAGAATTTGTTATCAAAGTTCATATCTTAGAAATTCTAGAGTCTTAAGAGTCTGTATCTGATTTGCATCGTGAACACCACTAATTGTATATCAAGTGTTCAACCTCAATCAAATTTCTTTGTAATTCTGTTTGAATAGAAGTTTCTTGCAGTTGTGCTTGAGCATAGGAAGTCTCTTGATTGTGTTCTTGAGCATAGGAAATCTCTTGCACTTGTGCTTGAGTAGGTTGGAGTCTCTTGCTATTTGTAGCAGTGAGCAGTTGTAATCAGATATTACATTTTTAGTGAACTCTCCATGGAAGTGCAAGGGGGACAAGATTACTTCCGGTTTGTGGAAGGAACCTGTATAATTGCATTGTGTCTTTCTTTTCTCTTTCTCTCCGTTTTTATCCGCTGCATTTAGATTCTGATTATCACATCAGAAGCTGAATTCTATCTGCTTCTGATTAGTGACTTCAGTAGGAAAAAACCAAGAAAAAAGATAACACAATTTAACCCCCCTTCTTGTGTTTTTCTCACCTTCACATTGTGCATATGTGGAGTAACTTACCTCTTTTTTGAAGGAATTAGTCTAGGTTTGTTTTGATCAAATGTCTTATTTAGGATTGCGAGTGGATTAAGATTATATGAAAGCAATGACAATAAAGTGGTCTATTCTATGCTATTCATATCAATTAGTAATAAAAACACATTTTACATGTAACTCACCCATGATGGACGGGTGTGCGGTCAAGTTGAGTTCTGAATGCTAAAGTTAATAAAAGAAAAAGAAAAAAAAAGATAGGAAACCATATGCTTGAAGGAAATGTGATATCAAGAGGTTATATTGGTGGAAAAGAAATTTCAAGGTTATCTCTAATACTTTAAAAGAAGGATGAAGATATTGATAAACAATAAAGATGGTGACAATGCTACTATAACTTTAAATACTGTCAAGTAGATTAATGTTAATACAAGTATTATACGGTTTATTTAACATTAAAGTTTTATATGATATACTTTATTTTTATATATCACCGTCAATATGACTCGTGCGGTCGAGGGTCTAGTTCATCATAAATTGATCATGTCAAACAAATGAAGATAATGGTAAAAAGTACAACATGGTATATCTTATCCAACAACTCCTTTTGTAAATAATTTTGTATTATTATCCAACGTTTCTTTTCTCAATGGTAGTATTCTCTTCGGTGTAACAGAGAAACAACTCAAGACATGGAAATTGTCTTCCTTCAACGAAGCCTTAAAGAAATCAGATGAAGAAGCAAGACCAGTGTAAGTGTTCATAACACAATAACAAATAAAAACTTAAAGATAAAGGCAGGAAGTAAAATGCACAAGTCATTTGTTAACCCAGTTTGGTGCAATGTCACCTACGTCTAGGGGCTACCAAGTGTTTACCGGTGTTTTTGGTAAACAATACGGGCTGGTTTTGATTATTACGAGCAGGACCAAACCAGAGATCCTAGGACATGTTGTGCATTTTGTTTTCTTGCGTTCTTGCGTTCATCGAGTTCGTAGGTTGCTTAACGAACGGGACGAGACCGTGTGGCGCCATTAGACAGAAAAAAGTTTTAAAAGCAGAGTAAATGCATAAAGTTTAAATTGCAGAAACTTAAAGGAAAGATAAAATACAATGCATTAAAAATAAAGGTGGTTCGACAAATCCTTTACATACATTCTTTGTGACTCTTTTCTCACGCGTCGGTACTTCGAGTGTTTTAGAATTTTGTATAGGTGACTTGCGACCCATTTTTCCCTTGGAAAACTACTATTTATGTTGGGAAATAACAAGGCTGAAGAAGAAAAAAAATAAACACAATCACAACATAAGAATATAACGTGGAAACTCCAAAACCGGAGAAAAAACCATGACCGATGTCTAAACCGACAACCATAGAATTATTACTATGTGAATTTTTTTACAACACATAGAGTTCTCTCACTCTCACCCTAATGCCCCAATACACCCACAATCTCACAAAGCAAATATTTAAACTAAGTCGGATATAAGCTTAAAGTGCTACTGACTGGTGCATCTAAAAACAAAGAAACTAGGTTTAATATATAGCCTCGGTCTTCCCCTTGCTTCACTAAACTAAGCGATGTGGGACATAATCACCAATAACTAATATTTTCTAACCTCCTACTTTATTCAAGAAACTTGACAATCAAACCCAACAATCTCCACCTTGATTGTAAGAAATTCATCTTCCGTTTCCATTGTCTATACCGACAATCATACTCCACCATAAAGAGTATACTTCACTTGAAACTGAACCATTCCAAGAATTTCTTCACGTCGAAACCTTGCTAAAAGATTATGGTGCAACTCCCATGTTGGCTTCCAGGAAGTTCTTCAGCCATCGCCATATCTCACCACACACCTTGCATCAATGCCAACCAATGCCCGTGTGTTGTTCTGAATCCGCTAGCAATAACTTGTCCTTTTGCATGGTATAGCGGAAATACCATTGGACACACTTAATCTTCTAGATAAGATCATCATCATCTCCCAAAACAAGGGAGACATTGCTAGCACTTGCCTCATAGTCTTTTTTTTCAGAAACTGCTCCACTTGGACAATTTCTCTTTAAATGCCCAGACATTCCACACTTCCAACACGACATATTCTTTGCATGGATCTTCTTCCCATTAGCCCCACTTCTAATTAACAACATTGAGCTTGATGAAGTGTTTTCATCACTTTTCATCCTCCTCTCTTCAGAAATAATTTTAGTTGCAACTTCTTCAAAACTCAAACTTTCCTTCCCATACATCAAAACAGGTTTGAGATGAACATAAGAAGGTGGAAGGGACAAAATGACCCTTAACGCTTTATCTTCATCATCAATCTTAACTTCAATTGATTCTAACTCAGAAATAATATTCTTCAAAGTACTAAGATGATCAGAGATTTTTGTACCCTCATCCATGCGCAAATTGTGGAATTGCTCCTTCAACAACAACCGATTTGAGATGCCCTTTGCCTGATATAACCCTTCGTGCGTCTCCTAGAGTTCCTTGGCTGATGACAGATTCTGCACATTCGCAAGAACATTCTTTGCCAAACACAAACGAATTGCACTTGCAGCTCTCAAATCTAGTTCCTCCCACTTATCTGCCTCCATCTTGGAAGTGTTTCCTTTCAACGCCTTGTGTAAACTTGATTGTATCAGCACATCCTTGACTTGCACTTGTATCAGCACATCCTTGACATAATTCATCCAAGATTCGTGGGAGAAGATTGACATTTTTGAAAACGGTTGCAAACTTCTTTTAAAAAGGCTGATGTCATCACCGGACCGTGTTAGGTACAGGAAACCAAAAAGTTTTATCACAACCATTACCCTTTCTCTTTTTCTTGACATATCCTTCCATTCTTGTCTTCCCTGTTTTCGTCTGTATTCTTCTATCCATGTGAAGGGAAAGAAGGATCTTTACGTGCCATTCTGAGCCATGATATTTTCAACCAAATTGGCTATATTATTATGTGCTCCAATATTTTGTTGATAGACATTTCTAAGAACTTCACCTGCATCATGATTTCTATCCACTAAAATTACCTCTGGTTGTACTTGTATCGTTGGTTCGACTGGTTGAGGTCGAGGCATGGGTTGTTGTCTTTGAACCATAGGTTCGACAATTTGCACATCTTGAGTATTTTGGATTTGATGGATATTTTGGATCCGAGGGATCCATTGATAGACAGTTTATTGAGGGGCGAAGAAATCTGTTATTCTCCCCATTTGAGTGGCTAATGTTTGGTAACCCTAATTCGTATTTTGAATCAAAGGGTTAAACACCATACCAATTTGTTGTGTTAACAAATTAATCATCTCATGATTCCTCTCATCCATTTGTTTTCTAAACAACAACATACATTTTGTAGTTAAGGTTGGTGAAGCATTTCTGCCTAAAACACTAGAACTTGAAGGATTGTGTGTATTAAACAGTGTAAATGGATTTGTATGTTCTATAAATGCAGGATTATTATGCAAATATTCCATCATTGAAGTTAGCATACCGTATGGTTGGTCCTTAGAGAAGTTCTGCGTATTTATGACCCTATCATCAAATCTAGCCCTAAGTTGAGGGTTAGGAGAAGTAGGAACACATGTAGACACGGGTACACCAGCAGTAAATGGTGGCACAAATGGCAAACAACCTTCTTGACGTCTGTGCCTTCATGCAGACCTCTGGTGATCATGTATTGTTTCATGTTTTCATCAGCACCTCGCACCTGAACCGCTTCTTTGTTGAACCTTTCGATGTAGTCTCGAAGAGGTTCGCTTCTTCCTTGGAAGATGGCCTCAAATGATGCCACGGTTTTGGGCTAGGTCGTTGAGGCCGTGAAGTGAGTGGTAAACACGTGGCAGAGGTCACCCCATGTGTCTATGGAGTTTCTCCTTAAGTTTTTGAACCACGTCATGGCTCCCCGTCTCAACGTAGTGACAAAAAGTTTGCATTTGACTGCTCCTCGCACCGACCGGTACGTGAGGACAACCTCAATGTTCTCGATGTGCTCATCGGGGTCTGACGTCCCGTCGTATGAGTCCATCTGGGGTGGCTTTTCCAATCCGCGAGGGATTGGGGTGTCTCGGATGCACCAGGTGAAGGGACTATATCTATAACGGACCCCTCGGGTATCACGCTCGTCGTCAGAGCTGGAGGAGGAGGACGGCCAAGAGCATCTGTTTCGCCTTGGTGGAGATCTTCTCGGAGGAGACCACCTAGGTGGAGAGCGTCTTAGTGACCGTTGTCCCCGGCTAGGAGATCTCACGCTGACGGAGCGTCTAGGAGACCTAGATCTGGAACGGCGAGGGCTCCTTCCCCTTCTTCTACGGGGCGGGGAAGGAGTGTCACAGATGTGAATCAGCTGCCTCTTTGATTGCTCAAGTTCCGAAATCCTCTTGTTTTTCTCCTCAGCCAACGTTATTGGATGTTTGACCGTGCGGAGCAGCAGATTAATCTGCGAATCCGTGGTACTATCGACCATCTCTTCAGGTCGTGGAGGGCCAAAGATTGGTTGATCCTGCAGTGGGATCTCAGCGTGAACACTCGTCGGAGCTGTTCCTCTTCGAGGGCTCTGTGCAGGAGATGGGAAAGCAGTTCGTCCGTCCTGGTTTGGATGTTGAATGATGTTTTGGATACGTGGTGCAACACCGTTGACAGCCATGGTTTATATGTGAAAGTTTTGGTTTTTTGTGTGTAGAAAATGGGGAGAGCTTGTATTTCCCACAGACGGCGCCACTGATCGTACCTGACCAGAAGGTGGTTGTCGGCGCTGGATTGAATGCGGTTGTTCACGGTGGTTGTTTATACTTCCGATGAGTGTTGGACCGAATGGGGGGTGTCTACCTACATACACTCTGACGCTCAAGTCAGTAGAGTTTCAGAATGGGGGTTTGAGAGTGTGAGAGATTCGGAAACTTGGGTAGAGAGACGTTACTGCTCGTTTGAACAGGACTCGGTTGCTTCGAGCACCCCCCTCGCAAGGAAGGGGTGTGTTGCGAGTAATTTGCCAAATGCAACATTTGGGCTTGATTTGTTATTTGACCTAAGAGATTAAGCCCAGGTCTTTGACCGGTCCAGAACACTCTCCATCACAGATCTGAAACTCCGAGATAAGAGAGAGTGCGACATCGATGTGGATCTGGGAGGGGAGGACGAGAGAACAAGGATGTGAGAGAGATGAGAACAGGGAGGATGTTTCGTAGTTATCGCCACCGTCACCGAAAATGGAAGGTGGTTGGTGGCGGTGGAGGAGAGGGGACGGCAGAGTGAGGACTTGGAGAAACAAGGAAGACGAAGGATGGATGGAGAGAGTAGTGTTTCACTGTATTTTTTTTGGTTTAATTGAATGTCACGTGTCACAATTTTGTGTGGAGGTTTAAAGTGTGTATGCCATATGGGGGTGTCTATGTATCATTGCTCTTAATTTATCACTAATATTGAACCGCAAGTTCATTTAGATTTATTGGAATTAATATCGCATAAGGAATCTCCTCTTAAGGTATTTTTTTGGCGTCTTCTATGCAATGAATCCCCACCAAGGGTAACATATTAAGACGAGGCATCCTTCAACTAAATTCACAGCTTTGTGAGTGGATGCAGCACCCTGAATCAACTAATCATCTGTTTTTGGTATGTAATTTGTTTGGTGGTATCTGACATCTTGTTCGTAATTGGAATGACATCACATTGGTAGATCCATTTTGTGTTTTGAAACACTTTATTCAATTTGGCTACTTAATAGGAAACTCAAAATCACGACGATTGTTCATGCATTTAATCTGGTTCAATTCTGTTTTGAGTGATTTGGAAAGAGAGGAATAATAGAATCTTTAACAATAAGGAAGACTCAATGCAGCAGTTATTGAATAAAATTAAACTCCTCACTTGTTGGTGGTTGAAGGCAAAAAAGTATTACTTTTACATTTAGTTATCATAATTGGTGCCTAAATCCTTTATCTTGTATGAGCATTGCCTAATAGTTTTTCTTTTCGTTTTTCTTTGTTTGTTGTTTCATAATTGTAATTGACTTGTTAAACTTGTGTTCTACTATAGTACACCTTGTGCTAAGTTAAATGCTTTGTTGTTAGTAATGTATTCTATATTGGATTGTTCAAAACAAAATTCATTTCAATATTAATAAGAACATCACTCTATATAAATAACTAAAGAATTAAACAATCGTGAGAGTGAAGAGATTTGCGGGTTGAGTTATTTTATTAAGTGTGGGCAACTCTCAATAGAATAAATTGCTAAAAGACACCTTTTAACGGGGAAAAACCAATTTAACGGGGTGCGGGTGTGGGGAAAATTTGGAGTTTTAGTACGGGACCGGAGCCGGGGGATGCTTACACCCGCCCCGCACCCCTTTTTTGAAATTTACTTCATTAAATTTTATAATCTTATTTCCATAAGCACAAACATATTTTAATATATTATTACCCTTTAGAAACATGTTTATTATAATTATTTTGCTCTTTTGAAAAATGTTTATTAGATATTTAATTATTAATATAATTATTGTTTTTTATTACTATGAAAAAATGAAAAAATATGCATTTTTTTAAATATTTTATAAAAAATAGATTTTTCGCCGGTGGAGGTGAGGGCCGGGCCGGGAGACCCGTCCCCATTGGGGGCGGGGTTCGGTGTTTAATTTTTATCCCCGAATAATTTGGGGATGGGGGCGGGGGTGGGGACGGGGATGCTTAACCCATATATATATATTACGATGTCGATATATACAAATTAAATTCATTTTTAAAATTTGTAGCAAATGAACAAATTGATTAAAACTTAGTACTAGTCTTCAATTTCAAAAACTAGTTTCACATTTTGCAAACGAGTGAATAGGCAAAAACCCCCTGAAATTGTAACTTTCGTTAAAAAACCCCCAGATTTTTAAGAAACTTCAAAAACTCCCTGAAATTGTCAAACATTAGTCAATTATCCCCCTTCGTTTGTTTTGGCTGTTAAATGACTATTTTTTATTTTTTTTTGCTTTCTTCATCTTCTTCCTTCCACTTTTTTTCATCATCTTCAACAATATTCATAACTTTTTTTTTTAAGAAACAACAACCATTAACAACATCATCATCATCTCATTACTATACATCCGGAACTAATTATAAATGTGCTAATTTAAAGAACTGATTATGCTATTTCTGCAAAAAAAATTGAATCTGCTTCTATATCTAACAACATTGGACTAGGGTCACATTCCAACTCTAATTTAAATAATACTCCTAATTTGATATATGGTAACTTCAAAAAATAGGCTTTTCATGAAAATTGTGAAGTTCATATGAGTGAACATGTCCCTTGCATTCAGCTTTAATACCTATGAGAAAACAAGCTTTCTATGAGAAAACAACTTTAGATTTATAGCTTTAACTTAGATGGTGTTATTGTTGTTGATGGTGGTGGAGGTGTAGTAATGAGGTGATGTTGTTGATGGTCGTTGTTTCTTAATTTTTTTTTGGATTATTTATGAATATTGATGAAGATGATGGAAAAAGTGGAAGGAAGAAGATGAAGAAAGCAAAAAAAAAGGTCATTTAACAGCCAAAACAAACAGAGGGGGGTAATTGACTAACATATAACAATTTCATGGGGTTTTTTGAAGTTTCTTAAAATTCAGAGGGTTTTTGACGAAAATTACAATTTCAAAGGGGTTTATGCCTATTCACTCTTTTGCAAACCTAGAAACAAAATACACTTGGCTCGTTTTTCATTTACTCACCAAACAAACGACGTCGTAGAAGCTCATATACCCTTCTCAACACTTTCCTTATCAAATACCCATTTCGTTCGCATTCTCAGAAACAAAAGAAAAGAAAAAGGGTTTCAGAATTTTCCCGCCAATTTTCTTCCAATCTCAACAATGGCTCCAAAATCCGATAGCGCTGAAGGTACTCTCATCACACACTCATCTCTCTCTCTCTCTCTCTCTCTCTCTCTCTCTCTCTCTCTCAATTTCTTCGTTTCCTTTCATAAACCTAACATTTTCTCTCTTTTGTTCAATTTCAGCAATCGTGTTGAACTTCGTCAACGAGGTAAAAATTGTTTTCACTTTCACTTTTTTTTCTTTCAATTAGTTTCTATTAATTTGGTATTTATACTGTGTTTATGGTAAAAATTTGTTGAATTATTGTGTTATTGTTTTGTTTTTGGGATTTGATTAGCAAAATAGGCCGCTGAATACGCAAAATGTGGCGGATGCGTTGCAAAAGTTTAATCTGAAGAAAGCGGCGATACAGAAAGCGTTGGATAGTCTTGAAAAAGGTGGGAAGATTTCGTTTAAGGAGTATGGTAAGCAGAAGATATACGTTGCTCGACAAGATCAGTTTGAGATTCCAAATAATGAAGAGCTTAATGAGATGAAGGAAAAGAATGCTTATTTGCAGAAGCAGCTTCAGGAACAGAAGAAGGTTATTGGTGAGGTTGAAGCAGGTATGATTTAAAATGTTTTGGAAATGTAATTGAATTGGGTGATTTAATTGATTGAACTCGATGTTGTTTGGTTATTTGAGTGTTTTGATTGGGGTTTGTTTAGGGTTCAAGGGGTTTAAAGCAGTTGAATCATGACCTGGATGATTTGCTTTAAAAACTAAATGAACAGGATGATTCAAGTGATTGAAGCGTGAACCGGTACTATCTATAGTTTGGTTATTTGAGTGGTTTAGTTGTCGTTTTGTCCCGATTTGAGTGGTTTTAAAAGAGGTTTAGATTGTGGTTTTGTCCTGATTTGAGCGGTTTTAAAAGAGGTTTAACTCTGACCAAGAGTTTTCGGTTCGATGTATGGTTGAGTCTTTAAAACACTATAATTAATTTGTGTAGTTTTATTTTTACAGTTCAGTTGTTTGAGCATTTTGATTGCGATTTCATCCCGATTTGAGTGGATTAAAATAATTGAATCATCACCCAGTGGTTTTATTGGTTTGATGCTCGTTCAGTCTCTAAAACACTGCAATTAATTGAAGTCATATTGTGATCTTCATCAGATTGTTTAATTGATTGAACCCTGAACCGGTACTATCTTTCAATTAATGAAAAGAGATGGAACAGAATACAATGATACGGAGTATCTCTTAAATTAGGATTCCATTGTAAAAATATACAGAATTATAGTATTTGTTGTGCTGCATTTCATTTTATAGTATTTGTTATGATCTCCACTGATATCTTTCATTGCTGAAAAAGTATGGAACATAATACAATGAGACTAAGTAACTCTCAAATTTGAGAGGATTTGATTATAAAAATATACAAAGTTATAGTATTTATTGTATTCCATTTCATTGTTTTATCTGATTTCATTCGATTCTCTATTGAATATTTCGAATAAAAATCTAGTTGGACATTTGTTGAAAATTCCAGTTATTGTTGAAACTGATGAGGGCTTGGTATTTTAGAGTTCTTGCAATTGATGTATGTTACTTGTTGGTGCAGAAATTAAGTCGTTGCAATCAAATTTAACACTGGAGCAGATCAGTGAAAAAGAAATTGACCTGAGAATGCAGGTAAATAATGTGGTTGTTCATGTGCCTTTTTACATTGTTGAAAGGGAATTCGTGATTTAGAATGTTGTTCAATTAAGATATGGTTCTCGTCTATAAAATTCTGCTTCAGGTTCAAGAACTGGAGATCAAGTTAAACAAGTTACGCGGAGGTGTTACTTTGGTGAGGCCAGAAGAACGTGTGGCAGTTGAGAGTATGTTGTCGGAGAAAGTAAGTCAGTGGAGGAAGCGTAAAAGAATGTTCAGGGATTTATGGGATACCCTCACTGAGAACTCACCTAAGGATCCCAAAGAATTTAAGGTTTCTTTTTGTCCTGTCATTATCATAGTTGTTCTTTTTTATTGCTGTGTTGTGCCTACTATTACTACTAATATAATTGAACATTGCAGGAGGAGCTTGGGCTAGAATATGATGAAGATGTTGGTGTGAGTTTGCAGTCATGCAGTGACCTGATACCGCAAGGTAAGAAGCGGCCAAGGGGACAATGATATATTTATCGAAACTTGGAAGTCTTTCCTTCATAATCAATGACACAGGTATATAGATTATGTGGAGTTTCTGACGGTACTGAACATGAATACAAATTACATAGCCAATGTAATGTAAGTCTTTACAATTTAGACTCAGTTTTCGGGTTTTAGTCCACCTTCTTTTAGAAGACTAACTCACCAGGGCATGGTCTCAGTGCAATATTATTGTTTATATCTCTCTGGTTGCTGACATTGGTCACACTACATAGCATGATATCCTTGTGTATTGATGTTTCAGGCACATAATATCTTACTTAAGTTTCAAACTTCATATCCACTAACATGTGATTGATAATTTCACAAAAATCAGGTCCAATAAACAAAAATATAAGCAATGAACTTTAAAATTTCATTTTCTATGGTAGGAAGCTCTTATATCCCACCTGTAAGAAACTTACTAATGCTTTGCCTTGTATGCTAATATTCTTGTCTAAACTGACAATTTTAAACTTGCTGATAAATGATAATAACACCAGATAGTTAAACAATTGTTTTCATCTAATGTTAACATGCTATATCCCACTGAAGAGTGAAGACTAATTAGCAACTTCACTTTGAAATATCTTCTGATATTCTGGTTTCTTTTGCACTCATCTGTGAATTGTCAAACTCAAATACCAACCTTTTCCTATGTCCTTGTCTGAAGGCTGCCTATTTTTCTGTGATGATTAACTAGAAGTTGGAATCTATGATTCTGATTTTATATCTAACCATGTAAATGCTGGAAATCCATGCGAAAACTTTGATGGTAAATATGGAATACAAAAAAATATAATGACCAAAGTATTTACATATTTATCTAGGCTGCTAGCCAGATCATATTTGACATGCAACCTTGCATGCTGCTTGCGCTCATACCGAGGAATTTAACAATCATCTAGGCCTCATTGAAAATGGCCTCTTTTCCGTATTAACCTGAGGTGCACTCTGCATCTAGTCCTCACTGTATTCAAATCTAGTTGCCTAGAACCCGATCCTACCTCTTTTTTCCAGCAACATACCTTGAGAAGGTATCCTCTTAGAATTCCGTTTATTATTTGATTCATCAATCATCACTCGTAAAAAACAATTTCCTTTTCAAAAACATCAGCGTTAATTTCAGCATCTAGTGAGGCCGCAGCCCCCTTCTATTTTCTTTTCACACGATCATGTGGTCCAGTTTCTTAAAATTCTTAAGCTGCTCTTGCAGCAACTCCAACTCCTGCATATATATGCAGGTGAGTTAAAAGCTACTTCAGCTGGGGCCTTGTACTTTTGGCTATCCGTAAAAGACTCAGTTGAGTCATCGTCTTTTCCTCTATCAGGCAAAATGCAGATGTTCTCTTCCTTTTTTTTTTCGAACAAGCACGGATGTTCTCTTCCTTTATCTCAGGGTCGTGCTGGTTATTTTTTTCAAATTAGTTAAAAATTTACATACTTTTATTTGTGATTTTCGTTATTATTTTTTACAATAACTTGATTTGTATTATATTATTACTAGTTAGTATTTTAAATTAATCATGATTCATTGGTTTCTAAAATATTCAGTCACAAAATCACATAAATTTATTTGATATTGATATTTTTTAAAAGTAATTCAACGTTACCTATATAACTTTGTAAAATATTTAATATTTTTATTTTTCATTATCTTTTACATTAATTTTCAATTTTTTATTGACGTATCATTATTTATTTTATTGAATTTCAGATAAATTTGTTAAGGCTCAACATGGGTACAAATTTTTTATTGATTTCTAACTTTACTTTCTTCAAGATAAAATTTGAATTATAGATATATGATATAATAAGAATATGATTTGAGTTATCGTAATATTTTATTTTTTTTAAGAAGAGTTATTGTAATATCTCGTTAGCTATATAAACAAATTTTTAAAGTATGATATAAAAGTTTATTCCATTATATCCCTCTTATCTGAACATTAAACTCTTAGAGTAATGGTCACCACATCCATTAGGAGCCAAGATTCCTAAACTATGACATACCTCTTGGAGCATTCATATGGAAAGAAATCTCATAGAAAATATATACTGTTTTTCTTTCTTCAAATAATTTAGTAGTTAGATTCACACACGTTATATACAGAGAAGTGGAAAAATTTATACATGCACCGTCACATCACTCTTGTTATGTTAGTTCATTATTTAAATATAGAGAAGTGGGAAAATTTATATATACACCATCACATCAATCTTGTTAGGTTAATTCATTATTCAAATCACATATAAACAAAAATTAATTCAAAATTTAATGATTGAGAAAATTTATGATATTTTAAAAATTTAGAGGCTATAATTTCGAAATTTCAAATAGTGACTAAGATTCAATTTTAGGAATAGATTATGATTTAAGATATTTTTCATCTTACCTTTTAATTACTAAAATTACATTCATTTACTACTATGACAACCAATTATGTATACAATGACTGAACAATTCTTGTGCTACTATTTATTTATTTTTTGGAATTCTTTTATTACTATTATGTGTGTGTATAGATATTGTCTCTGTGAACTTAGCTTAGCTCAGTTGGCTATTACACGCCACTGCAATTAAAATTGTAATTTTCTTGTACGCATGTCAACTATGACTTTAATTCGGCCATAAATTATGTGGTTAGAGTTTCCATGATCGTTCCTTGCATTTAACTAATTGCTTTGATAGTTAAATAACGAGCCATCATCTTTTTGGCCACCAGAATTCAAACTTCGACCACCTACCAACCACTTACTCACCAGTTTACCACCACTTGTAGAGTTACTTTCAGCGCGAAGATAAGATCTCCACATTCTTTCACCATTCTTTTCACTTGATTCATATTTTTTCTTGCAAAATAATTCAGTATGACCTATTGAGCCACAAATAAAGCAGAGTTTACATAACTTTTTGTACTTGAAGAGGAGCATTATATCATCTCCTTCCTCCCATTAAATCACAAGATCTTGCTTCAGAAGTTCTTCCATATCAATCTCGATCCTGACTTTCATGTACTTCCACCAAGGGCCGTAATTATTCTCATCATCATATTTGACCATCATGCATATGCGACGACCCACCAATGCGCCTACGCTTGTGTCCACGAAACCAAATGGGAGCTGATGAACTTGGACCCATATATTTGTCGTAGTCATCAGAATAACTACTTGATCTTCACCCACCGTCACCTTCTTTAGAATAATCATGTTGGTGTCAAGTAGCCATGCACTACCCTCAAGGATTCTTTCAAGATTACAATTGTGGAATAGCTGGACCATGAATTTGTTGTTCTCCATCTAGATTAAATCCATTTGTTTCAATGGCTGCCAAATCGGACCGAGTCTTTCTTCGATGTGGATAAATGAACTGGTTTATTCATACCACTCTACCGATAAGACATAAGTCCAGTAATTCGGCCTGGAAGAGTTTCGGTTGATTGTTCGACGCACCACGATCACCATTAATATTCAAATTTTCCATGGCTATTATGAATGTCACTGTTATGTTTTTCATTAACTGATGTACTTAACCTTTCCAGTTTCCACCACCAGCCATGTATATTTACCTTTCGTAGAGCAGTGACGTGTAATAGCCAACTCTTTAGCAATAATGGATTTGGATTCTTCCTAAATAATGATGACAAAATAATATCCATACAAACTAGGATACCACCGATACTCAATTATGGAGTTGAGATAGTCAAACGATGCCATTAAACACCAAATCAAAGACTTTACATAAAGTTCTTAGGTTTCTGCTATTCTCCCGCATAAAACACTCGCGCCCTGCAACCTTGCCGAAAATATTCCTACGTTAGTTAACTAACGCAATTGTAAAAAACGTGACTTAGTTTTTTACACATGCGTGACTTAAGTCACGCCGCATGAGTTAACTCACGTAGGTGTTACACCCTACGTGAATTAACTCACGCTAGTTCAATTTTTGGGTATGTGCTCCTCTGTTTCAATTATCGTGAGTTATGTTTCAATTTCAATTGTTATTATCAGCTAATAGTGAAATACTATTCATTCCACTCCACTTCACTTCATTTTATCCAAGTCAATACTATTCATCAATATTGTCCATCTGAACCAACTCATTCATCATCAATTATTCCACTCCACTTCATGTGAGAAGGGAAAATAATGGGCTGGGAGATGAAGATGATGTTGAAGAGGAAGAGCAAGAGAGAGAAAATGGACTTGATAGTGATAGTCCTAAACAAGAATTTGAGATTGAAGATGATTGCAAGGAAGGATCAGAGGAAGAAGAGAAAATCAAGTGATTATCATAATAGTTATAATAATATTATTGAAGACTTGTTTCTAAAAGATGAAACAACAATATGCAGCATGCAGTGTATGTGAATTTGATTCAACAAATAATGAATATTGAAAGATGGTTTATGAAATACAGGGAAAAACAGGTGAAGAAGCTATAGCTTCTAAATTTTGAACTTTGGAATTTATCTGTCTTATATTTTAGTGTATGTTATTTTTTGAATGATTATGATAATTTTATGTTATTTTTTGCAACTAGTTAGTTTGGTTTAAGATTTGTTTTGCAACATGGGTAGCCAGCTGGGAGGTTGGTAAACACCTGGGGTGCACATGGAATGGAAAAGGCTATTAGCTTTGATAGGACGTGTAGGGTATATGAGTAACAAGTAGGGTAGCAGCACTCTTGGCTAATAATAACAAATTTAATCAAAGGCAATAAAACATAAGTGATGTGGATTGTTGTTCATGCTTTATATTTCAACTTTTCTTAGGTTTGCAACTTGCGTGAGTTAACTCAGGCCAAAATAGCTTGTGTGAGTTAACTCAAGTGTCGTGACTTAAGTTACGCAGAAGTTATAAGGTGCGTTAGTTAAGTCACACTGCGTAACTAAACTAACGCAGGTGCATTATTGTCTTTTCAGCTGGGTGAGAACGAAATGTGCAGGGTATAGAGCAGAATTCAAGTTCTTATTTGCTTTGACTAACACGGTAGACATGAATGAAATGCCAATAAAGCGAAAGATCGGTCAATGATTCAAAGATTCACGAGGACCACACAAGATCCAGAATTACAAGGATAAAATAATTAGAGATTAGATTGAGGACAGTCAACCGTAACACCAAACTCCCACTAAAGGACAGAAAGAGAAAGGGACCTTAGGAGTGGAAAAATTTGAGTATAAGTTATAGTAGATGAAACTAATGAAGGAATTTGAGTAGAACAAATCTTGTTGCTCCATCCTTTGATCATTTTCTTATCTTGTTGGATATGACACCAATGGAAAGGCCACACATAGTTAAAAGATCATTCACGTTTGAGAATGCTTGGTGGATTGAAGATTGTTTGAATGAGGTGGTTCAAAATAGTTGGCTAGGTAGTGTTTGTAATAATGTTATGAATAAATTATCTCATGTGTAGAGGAAGTGACACATTTGAGTAAAACCCATTGCAACAAACTTCAGATTGACATTGAAGAGTGTCAGAATCAGTTGGGTAGAAGTCGCGGTTATAGTGGAATGCAAGATGAAGTCTAGTTCAAAACATTGAGGAAAAAACTCAATCATCTTCTTGTTCAGGATGATATGTACTGGAGAAGGAGAGCAAAAAATCACTTACGAAATTCTTTCATGTTGGGGCAAGCCAAGATCTAGGAAGAAAGTCAATCAAATTCTTTCTCTTGAAACTGATGAAGGAATTCCTGTAACAGATGGCATGGGGATGCGCTCCATAGCTAATACTGCATCCGTCCCAAATTATAAAACTATTTTGAGAATTTTTTTTATCCTTTTTTACAAGAGACATTTACTATTTTCAACTACATTAATTATTTCTTTACATACAAACCCCTATTTATTATATATCTTTTTCTTCAATCGGCAATAAATAACATATGAAAAACATAAACCAACTCTCTCTCTTAAGGATAAAATTGTAAAAACAATAGTGATTACAAACAATTCTAATACAAATATCAACTTTCTTAATTCCCATGATTTTAACAAAAGGGTCTTATATATGGGACGGAGGTAGTAATTACTTTGAAGAACTGTTAGATTAGGTCATTAATAATTAAGACAATGACCGGCTAACAACTCTGTTTCATATAGAAGAGTTTAAAGAAGCAATATTCTTTATGCGGCCTGACAAGTGTCCCGGACCTAATGGTTTTAACCCTGGGTTCTACCAACACTTTTGAACCGTGTGTATAGAGGATATTTATAATGAGTGTTGTTAGTGGTTGAACAAAGGGCAAATCCCTCGGTCTTTGAACTTCACAAATATAGTTTTGATCCCAAAAGGCAAGGAACAAAAAACTATAAAAGACCAGAGAGTCATTGCGTTGTGCAATGTTCTCTTCAAACTACTATCGAAAGTCCTTGTGAATCTGTAATGCCCCGAATTTTAATCCAAGACATTACTTAAAATTACATTTTATTTTTATAAAATATGAGATTGTTTTTGTTAAATAATCTATAAAAAGAAAAATAATAGAAAATATATCTAAGAAAACTAGTAAAATAAACTAATACAAAATTATTATTAAAAAAATGATTTTCTTCCTAACCAAAGAAATCACCAATACATACACGTATTTCTAAGGAGAAATATAGTCTTCAAAATATTTTATTCTCTCCTACGTTTCCATCACACATCAACTTCACATTATCATTCGTTGGTACCTAATATTTTATTAATGTAAGGCCAATTTCCTTATTCAAATTGGGACATACCAAACGGAAGGTAAATTTTATAAAGCAATAATAAAACACTTTACCATAGGAAGGAGATAAAATAAAACGGATACAAGGAATTCTTTTAATAAAAATTAATGCTTTTATGCATGAACAATTTAGCCACAACGGCAAAGTTCAGCCACAGAAGCAAAATTTAGACAATTCAGCCACGGAACACCTACCATGCATACTACATGATGCATGTCTCAAAAATATGATGCATATCTTCAAAAACAACTAACAATGTTTTATTGTGCTAGAGTACGTGAATCAAAACTAATATACTATTCAATTTCACAATCAACCACACACATAAATCATAGAACATCTTATACACAATCAATCACACATAGATAAAAGAACATCTCAAACATTAGAAACATTTGATATTTTTGTGATAAGGTTTAGAAGACAATTTAATTTGTTAAAGGTGATTCCTTTTTAATGGTTAAATATTCTATTATTTCTTTCATAACATAAACTTATTCCTAGCACGAACATACGGAAAAAGCCCTTGCCTTGCTACCTTCCATTGCTAATAGTACAATCTAGCCCGCACAATGGTTCTTGCAAAAAGGAAGGATTGGAGAAACAAAACTTGACAAGATGAGATATTCGAGAGGGATTGATGGACTTGGGAAATAATTTAGCTGGGCAGCAGATGATATAGTGAGTATGGCGTGATGATATGGAATAGTGAGAGCAAGGGGACATAGAAGGAATGGACTTGTAGGGAGAGATAAAGGGAGAAGGTATGATATTAGAAAGAATAATTAAAGGGAGGGATCAGTTACAAATTAATGGAATAATATTAGAAAGAGAAGTGAGTACGAATTGATTATTTTCTTATCAAGGCAATTAAAAGAAATATCGGAATTCTATGGATACAAAAGGAAAATGTTTCAGCATCCTAAATGGAAATTAATTGTAAATTATTAATGAAATGGAAATTAATTGTAAATTATTAATGAAAATTGCTGTTCACACATGTGTTTAAGCTGAAATACCCATTCGAATATATCGAAATTCTAGCCCATGTTTGGCACAGGTCCACTAGTAGACCTTATTTGTAGAAGAGGCGCTGCAAATTGTGTACCTTAAGGGAAGTTATGCATTCATTGATTTGACCAAGTTTGATTGACTATAAAGAGTAGTAATTGGTTTACAAACAAAACCAGCAAATAAATTACTAGAATTCAAGGTCAACTAAAACTCATGGAAGAGATTTAATTGGGAGTTTAAAAAAAGGTTTTTCCAATTAGTAGAATCAGGAATGCATGGCAGAAAATAAGAAGAAAGGGAGAGCAAGACATTGAGAGTCAAAAGAGAATTCCTTAAGTGAAAAATGGAATGATAAGGGCTTAAACATTGGGATGGAATATGCAAGACTTCAGCACTAGACGACTGTAGTAAATTCTATAAGTCATTACATAGAAATCAAGATAAATAAAATATATTGAAATATGATACAATAAAATATAATTCTAAATAGTTAATTGAAGTCTCATAGGTTACATTTCATAAAAGAAACAAACTTCAGATTATACTGATTTAATTAAAGGAAGTGTGCTATATTTTTCCAAAATTCTTACAACTAACATATTTTCTTTTGATAAATCAAGAAAAGTACTAAAAGGAGATTAGATATTGCAGAATATAACAGGCACACATATTGCAGAATAATAAGCATTAGATCAAAGTTAGGGTTTATATCTTTAACACGTTCAACCCTGACGAGCACAAGCTATTTGAGAATATATCGTTGAATCAAGAGCTGTACAATGTTTGATCAACTGACTTAGACAAGCATCCACGGATACGCCGTGGGGCACACCTTAGCTCTTCTAAGTTACGTCAATGATGTCTATGCCGATCCTTCTCTCTTGACGAGTAAGAGGAACTGTAGTAGTCACGGTCTGAAATAAGAAAAAATGTGTAAGGAAATTATATACCAAAAGAAAATGGCAAATACCAAACTCACAAAGACACAATTCATACCATGCGACGAGTGGCGTTTTGACTTCTCTGAATGTCCTGCATCCAGTACAAATACGAAATCTTAACTTAATAACGCAACAAAACAATAATCACACATAAAATCTGTAAATTTACCTGAATCCCTTGCTCTCTGCCTAGAATGATGATCATGATCCTTGAGTTTGAACCTCTCAGCTTCCTCTCGCTCACGTTCATTATCAGAATCCCTTCCTCGACCACGACCCCTTGATTTTATTCTGTCCAGGTCCCTGCGTAAGTCTCCAGAGGCCTCCACTCTACGATTGGATTTGGATTTGAATGTGAGTTCATCTTTTACATCTCTCTCAGCAGCCGTGCCTTTGGATTCATCATCAGACTTCCTAACATCGTTCAGCTTATCACTGGTTTGCTTTACCAAAGCACCCTTGCTGCTACTCAAGTCAATATTAGCTTCTTCGCAAGCTCCCTTTAGGGCTGGCGTCTCAGCATTCATTGGGGAGCTACGTTGTGGAACATCCTACAGATTGGCAATGATTAAAAAATATGTTCGATCAAAACCATAAGTTTCATTGTCAATAATACAGGTTTATAAAAGAAAACATTGTCTCATAACATTACAGCCAAGTGAACTAATATAGTATTGCGCCTATAAGGCAGGTTAAAAATAAAGCATGACTCCGCCGAATATGGGGGATACACTTCAAAAGATAAAAAGAATAATGCCAGCAACACTCTCTTAACAAATTTTTCAGCATACTCTTATTGCTTAAAATTCATATTGATCCCACCAAATTTATATGGGACTCATGAATTTGTGGACCCATGTGATTTTAACCAATAAAGAGTGAGTTGGAAAGTGTGTTAGACAGTGTTGCTAGCAGTCCGCAAGATAAAAATTATGGATTTTATACAGATAGAAAACATCAGTATAAATTTACATGATTTTCCATACATAAAACATGAAATATCACTGTTTTAACCACACTTTACTATATAAAATATATACCACAGTTTAGAGGAGCAAAATTTCAAAATTAAAAAGGCAAAACCGACCATCGCCTTTGATTCCAATGATTTGTTGGAGAATGTAAATGAGTCCTCGTCCTTGCAAACTGGTATATATTGTGCCTTGGGAAGACTATAGAGGTGAGCCAAAACCCTGCAGACTTCATCAATCCCAGACTTTTCTGCATCAAATGCCTTCCACCATGGTGGGTTCTCAGGAAGGGGTACTTGAAACCTGCGAGCTGCAGCATATACAACTCCACAGGCCACAACCTCACTCTTAAATCTAACACACAATGAAGTGCGCAAACTGCATAAAGAATATATTAGGTAGGCATATAACTAAGAAACATCTAGCGAGATGTTCTAGTTGAGAGAATTGAATACATGTCATAACTAAAGATACTAGCACGAATTCTAGTCAGAAATTATGAGTAAATAAATTTTAACTCCACTACATTGTGATATGATCAGATGTTTGTAGCACAAGATTATAAGAATTAAGAAGCATCAAGTGTTAGTGCTATCAATTGCGGATTGCGGGAAATGGTGGCTTGTTCAAATTTCATAATGCAACAGTGCTATAGCGCCACTATTTGACAACATTTTGTATTAAATAGTGTATCGTGAAACAATGGCATTTTGCTGCCTAGACCATGCGATGTTTTTCAAAATGTTAATTTCTTTTTCTTTTTTTCCCTCTTTTCTTTCAACAAGTAAGGAGAACAATCAGATAGAGCCAATACAAAAATCAAAATGTCAAATTATTTTTATAATGTCTTATGTTTTCACTTTAACACTGCCCACAAAGGATGATATTACATTATCAGGCAGTGAATAAAAATTTCATGGAAAGATTTGCAAATATTATTTTTAACTTCGTTAAACTTTCTAAGAGGATTAGTCCATCACTTGACATTGTATGTTGCATCCAAATATAATAATTAAGATGATATTCAGGGTGTCTAACTCAGGGATAATACTAAGGGATCTTTTGGGACTGTGGGAGTAATGAATCATGGGGTACATTACATACAATGTCAAGTGGAACAAAGTGCATGCCAAGAATATACACAATACACAATCAGCACAACAAAAGGCGGCAGTTATTTAGTAAAATAATTATAAATAAGAGAGGAGACAGCTAGAAAGTATTAGGTATTTTGTATGTTGGATTGGTTTGGGAGAGATTAGGCTCTCTAATTCCTAGAGTATTTATTTGTAAATTATATCAGTTACTATTTTGTATTGTCGGCTTGTAACTATGTCATTTGTATAAATGCTCTGTTGGAGACATAACTGCATGCAATCAATAACAGTCTGCAATTTTCATATCCCTTCTCTATCTATTTACTCCCTAAATAATTAAGATCTATCACAAAAATGTCATGGAAAGATTTGTCAATATTATTTTTTACTTAATTAAATGTGCTAAGAGGATTACTCCATCACATGCCATTGTATGTAGCATCCAAGCATAATGAACATGATGAAATATCCAAACTGGACACTAAGACTCCGATGGAAGCAAACCTTCAAAGATTTAACAGAACAAAAATAGTATAATTTGGGGATCGTATACAGGGATCTTTCGGGACTGTGAGAGTAATGAATCATAGGGCACATATAGTGTCAAGTGGAACAAAGTGCATGCCGTGAATATACACAATCAGCATAATAAAAAATAGAAATCACAATATCTACAATTACGTACCTATCATTAGCCAGATTCCACGCTTCTTGCCTCAATTCTGGAGGAGTTTCAAGGGTGGCAAGGTAATTTGAAATAAACTTGTGAGGATGTTCAACATGACAAATAAATCCCATTTCTTTCAAAATATGTCTCTCTGTTCTGCTCAGCTCCATTTTCAAATTTACGTATTTCTGTTCAACAAAAGAGAAAACAAAATCAAACAAATGACTATAAATTATTGTGATAGAGCAGAGAAATTGGTGAATGGAAAAAATTTCAGAAAATTATTATATTGATCTTCCCTAAGTGACTAAGCCCCGACATACCAGAACCAACCTCATCAGAGAAGAGACACACACTCTCTCTGCCTAACCGCAACTCCGCAAGAGTCCCAACAAAAAATGGTTGCCAATCCAACTACCCTCTAATTACTGGAATATCGTAATTAACTGCAAGGTTGGCAAATTTCTAATTCCGACAAACAGCCATTACGATCCTTGAATGTATAAGGCATTCAAGGACCAAATGTATCAAAATTGCAAATACGTTCATAGCGTCTCTTTTGTTAGTAATTTTATGCGCTAAATAGACTGATGAAAAACACATCTGAGGACTAAATTGACTACGTAACAACAGATTCAATGATCAAAATGACTATTAAAAGAGACACTTGTTTGCAATTTCAATACATCCAGGTATCAATGTGACAGTGAGTTACACTTTCAACACTTGTTTGCAATTTCGATACATTCGGGGATCAATGTGACAGGGAGTTACACTTTCAGAGACCAAATTGTGGTTTCCCTTTCTAATTCTATACACCTTCCATATCAGGTCCCTGTCATTTAGGGATTCTTTCGGCATGGACCAAAATCCATGATTTTATCGGTAAGTATGCTTAAAAATAAAAGGGTCAAAATGCGAGCTTTGAACCTTTGAATAGAAGTCTAAATACTCCACGGGCAAGTTCTCCCTCCTGCATTCCATCCTGTGAAAAATAATAAGAACTTGTCTGGCTTTTCTAGGGTTTTCCTCTAATTTTGAAGCCAACCAAACACAGCTTGCAGCAACTTTCTGCAAAAAGATTTTCTATATGAGCATTTTGATTCATTATACATAAAAAAAGAAAAAGAGCAAGTAATATATAAATCAAAACCTTGACATTAAACCGTGCAAACGACTTCTTGCAATAGAATCGATGAAACAGAACCTGCCCGGTAGCCATGACCGCTTGCGGTCTGTCACACAATTAAGGTAAACAACTAAACCGAACGCATTGAAAAGAATAACGATACTAACGAGAAAAAGGATACAATCTAAGCAAAATACCACTTTCTTGGATAAGATCACAGCCATAGATTCTAAGAGTGGTTTCAGTAGCTTCATCTATGCCATCTTTTCTAGACGGTGAATTCGTTAACTGCTCATCCGTGAGATAGAATGTGTCAATTGCTGCGTAGATCATCTCTTTTATGCTCCCTTATAACCTTAACACAATCAAATTTCAAGTAATAATTAAAAATAAATAAAAATTTACTCATAAAAAAGAGAAATTTAAACGTTTGTTGTTAAAAAAAATTATCAAAATTAGATGTGATAGGAGGTAAATTGTGAGATTATTGGAAGAAGAAAAAAAATTAGGAAACGCACTTGTTTCGTGCAATCGCTTGATTAAAAGAAAATCCGAAAAATAAAGATTATTAAAAAGAAAAGGAAAAAACCTGGAATGGAGCTGCGGAGTTTTGTTGTTAGGGTTCTAATTCTGAAGATGCTTTGTTTCTTTGTTTCTCATAACTTTGTTTGTTCTTGCAACTATTTTCTTTTTAACTTTTTTTTTCTCGTACATTCTTTCTCTTGAATTTATTTAAAGTTTTTTAATTGAAAATTTTGATTTATATTTAATTTTGATTTGATAAAAGAGTAAACCATCATTTTTGTCCTTGAACATTGTGACTATGGTTCTTAAATATGTCGAAATTACATACGCATCCACAAACATCTTTTTTTTAGTTATTTTGGAGACCAACGCATTTATATTTTTATCCGTTATTTTTACCAAACAGAAACCTAAACAATTGTAATCCACACAAGTGACACAAAAAAAAAGTGTTTCGTGATACCAATTGACATTGGAGAATTACCACCTAGATCATGTATAAATTATCTTCTCATTATCGTTCGTAATAGAACAATTAGATCTTCACCGTCAAACACATCTAGTGTGTGCTCTTCACACTTAGGCTTGTAAGGCCCTACTTATATGATGATCACATAACACATTAGACGCTTCATTTAGATCTTCAATATTTTAAGTCTTTATTCGGGATCAATTTCAATGGGATGGTTTGCCTTATTAAAAATAAATATTAGCAATTTCACTAGAGTAAGGATTGGCCAATCATTTCACTTGCACAAGACTATCTACACATAGACAATCTCAAATTTATGATATGTTACTTCACACATGCAAATAACACTGAATGAATCAATTATCACAACAAAATCATAAATACAAATAGTAGAGTCGGTCAAAATTTAGCCGAGTAACAATACGAAATCACTTTGAATGAACAAAGTCATAACATCCTTATTATAAATTTAGCCGAGTAACAATACGAGATCACTTTGAATGAACAAACATCCTTACTATATTAAGAGAAAATAATTCACTCCAAAATAGCGCCTAAACATAGCTTGAAGTAAAAAGGAAATCATGGTTTAGAGTTATTAGTTGAATCTTCAGCTACATTTCAAATTTGACAACAATATCATATCCTAACTATCGAAGAATTTTTAATGTAAATAATGTTGTAAATAATTATTAAGGAAGTTAAAGAACTCATAACTTATGGATAAAGTTATTTCTTTGACATAATAGCTGAACGTAAAAAGGAAATCACAGTTTAGAGTTATTAGTTGAATATTTAGCTAACTTTCATATTCGACAACAATATCATATCCTAACTTTCGAATTTTTTTTAATGTAACTAATGTAGTACATTATTTTAAGGGAAGACTCTTCCGATGTTCCTTCAAATATAGCAATTACATTTTGAGAAATGTTATTTAAACATCTAAAAATATTTAAACTTCCTATAAATTGAAAACATATATGAGTTAGAGGAATAAGGTGATGGATAACAATATTGTTTTCCAAATTACATTTCTCTTGTTTTTTTGCATATAGTTTTGGAGTAACCACTACAACAAAGTTGACTATTATATACAAAATATGCCATTGGAATATTGGCTGATAGGAAGGAACTATAACCACCCTATAAGAATGTGAAATTTCACTGTTCTCTCACTTTAGTTTAGTTTGGTAGTTCATTTTGTTCCTCGCCTTCAAATTCTTGAACTTCAAGGATCTCAACCCTACGGTTCATTTTCTTCTTTATCTTTATTGCAATATCTGCTGGTACAAATCTTCCACATACACATACCCTGCGTTGCTGCTTCTCTATCAAATGGGTTTCGATCACTTCAATATGAAATGAGAAATGGGCTGTTAGAAACTTTAGAACTAACCACCAAACTCTATTTATTTGAGGCGTGTCGGATACTAATATGGATACATCTCTCAGAATTCAAATTTAGATTTACCACATTGTGGATAGTTTAGCACATTGCATTAGACTCAACCTGCACTAAACTCAACCTCGTTGGTTTTTTCAAAACAAAAAAAAATATAACAGGAGTTTGGTTTAACAGAAGGGTCTAAACTTCTACAACGTGGCGAACTAAGGTTCAAATTTTGATTGAGAGAAGTAATCATATTTGATGTTGGGCATGCCTCAAATATAACTACTTCATGTGGAGATAACTTATGGAAAACAAAAAACAAAAAAGTTTATAATTTACCAACCATATACTAAATTCATATTTAAAATATTCTACCTTTCATCCTTAAAATTATTCTCCTTAATTTTCTGCAACATGCATTGCAGTCAACGTTGATTCTCATGATCATACAACAATACTGCAATTGTAAAAACGGGACCAATATTAAAATCTATCACCAAAATGCAATTATTAGTTTTTTTTTGTGAAGGAAATGGAAATAGAACAAAAACTTGCCTTTTCGGACAAAGGGTTGGAATGAACGGAACCCAGGATTGGTTTTCTTTTGTATATATCAGCCAAGAGGCACAAAAAAAAGGAAAAGGACTTTGTGGGAATTTGAGAATATGAATGTTCATTGTCTTTGATCAACATGTATTTATAATTATGTAATTTAGTTTTGTAAAAAATAATATAATTTCTATATTTTGGAATCTGATTCTGCTTGGAGTTGGACTAGGTTAAGAGGTGGTTGTTTATATTGTAAGTTTTATTAATATCCTATACCTTATCTTAATGCTTCATTTATTTGAAAACAACATGGCAAGGGGAAGCATCTCTTCTAGCACATGATGTGCATTACCTAAAGCAACACTAGAAAGTTGTAAAGCATCTTTTTCTCTCTTTTGTAATATTAAAATGGCTTATGTCATGTATAAGTTATTGTAATTGTATTGTTGACATAGGTATTCTTTTATTGTTGTATTTTCAAGTATAAAACTATATAAGGATGGGAATACAACAATGTCTAGTTAGACTTTGCAGGGACCAAGTGTGTTAAAGAATATTATTGTTGGTGTTAGTTGGTTACACAATTCACTATCTTTATCGATCAAAATGATTCTTTATGAGATTCTAGTGAAGATTTTTTTTTCTTCTCTTTCTCTCTTTTGATATGATCTATGACCTTATCATCTCATGATTCTTCACATTCTTCACATTCTCTGATTTTGCAACATTAGATTAAAAGAATTTTGAATTCATTTTTGGTAGTTCAAATCAAGAATTAGATCCATTGAAGGAAGATCCATCGAAATTGGAAAATTCAAGGGTTTCTTATGACACCCCAAATTAAAATAGAATTTAAAATGCACTAATTTTGAAATAGGTTCACAACGGTTACAAACTAGATTATAAAATTTCTTCTTGAAAATATGTTCGGAATGTCACATTCTACGCACACATTGACATTCAAGATTTCCTAAGGCTATGCTACATGCCGGATATCGCCAAATAATTTCCTTCATAATAAAGTGATTTTTGAAATAACAATTGAGGAACTTCGTCCTTAGATTCCTAGACTAAAAAATATATTTTTGATTGATAAGTTTACAAACCTAACTTCAAGGTGTTTTTAGCGAAAGAGTAAAGTGCTTGATTAAAGAGAGAAAGAGTTATCATTGTTCTAGGCAGCGGCGGATCTCCGTGGAGATTTCATAGGAGCCAGTGCACCCCCAACTTCTCTATAAATAGCATATTAGTCGGTTATATAACACATATTGTAGGGTTGATGTAGTGGTTAGACAACCTGCTAATGGATTGGAGGGCGTGTAATTGACTCGCCCACCCTCTCCTTTTTATATTTCAATTGTATTCTATGTAACACTCATGTAATCGAACCACCACAACAATTCATAATTCTGATACTTTTTTGATACTGTTTAATATATATTTTATCAAAATTTAACACCTCCAACAGAATAACTCAAGATCCACCACTAATTATAGGCTGAAGGTTATGCATCAGTATTTGTTTTAACCATTGCTTTATTTATTTATTTTTTAAATGAACGATTTATTATTCAATCATGAGCCTAAAAAAATTATTTATGTACACTGTCAAATCAATAAACAAAATATCCTTTCTAAAATACAGATCCTTTGCGTAGCTAATCAAGGGAAGATTGAAATAAACGTTTGGTAATTGCAACTTTAGGGAGATGATGATTCCTGTTGATGGGAGTAATTTGCCTAGTGATTCCTTTAGCCACAGTTGGTAATATGAATGTAAGTGTCACTTTCTTTTCCAACACATTCACCTCCATGGACTCTGTCTCTACTGAATAATCAAAATTGAGGCAAGCATCAAGGTTAGCAAAGGTACCATTTCAAAAGTTAGCAAAGTTATTAAGTAATTTAATTTAATTGATTTTCTTTGTCAAAACATCAAATCCTCCTATTATTGCGACAAATAAGCAATAAAATACATGTCATGTAAGTACAGATCATATGATAAAACACCACAAATGTATGCGATTTTCTGATACCTAGGATTAAACATGCAGTTCTCCACTAATCTACAAATAATTTATGTGAATTTCAGTAGTAGACTCTTAAATTTAAAAAAAAGCCTTAAACAATCACACTTTTGGTCTCCTAACTTTGCATTAATTGCGATTTTGGCCCCTGTTAAAAAAAATCACATTTTAGCCCCCTGATTTTTCCCCCTTTTGCAACTTTCAATTTTTATCATTCAAAATCAACTATTCAAGACAGTAAAAACAAGTGGGGGGTTTTGTTGAGCAAATTTCAGATTTATATGGCAAAGAATATGGTTTAAGACTGGTTTCTTGATCTTCTACGATTGATTTTGAATGATCAAAATTGAAAGTTACAAAAGGAAAAAACTTAGGAAGCTGAAATGTAATTTTTTTTAATACATACCAAATCGCAACTAGTACAAAATTGGAAGGCCAAAAATACGTTTAAGTCAAAGAAAAACAAACAAAAATGCAAACTCGGCCAATAAATAAATAAAATAAAAGCAAACTATGTAATGGTTAATCATATGATTAGTTCAATTTTCAAAGATATTTGCTTGATGCTACAACAAAATAAGAGCAGTTGACTATTTTGTCATTATGTGCATCACCCTTGACAAAACTAAAAAAGCTTATACAGCAGCTTTGTTCTTTTCTGTGTCTTACTTGGTGGCTTAGAAATGAGTCATCAAATAGTGAGTTTAATTAAGAATTTATGATAATTGAAAGATGAAGACAGTTATGTATGAAAAAAAGAAGATGAAGACAAATTTGTAACTAACAATAGCAGTTTCGGTCCAGTCAAAAAAAGCAACACTAGCAGTTTCGATAAAAACTAAGAATAGAAAATTCCAAAGGTTGACTTACTAAAAAAAGTATGTAAAATCATAACAAAAGAAGTATTTCATATCCCTCACACTTTTTGCAAAAATTATTTCAAAGTAAAGAGGAATTCAAATATGCAATTTTGTTGAAAATTTATCTGGTATTACATTATTTTAGAACACATAAACATTAATAGTTGTATTATGAGATGAGCATTCTTCAAGTCCAAAAAATTAGACTATGTTTAATATTAACGTAGGTATGTCAGAATCACGATGATTCACAATAATTTTGAAAAAACTGCAAAATATTATGTTTTAAAAAATTACGGTGGATCCATAGTTTTAAAACTCAGCTCGGTCATCAACTCGGCAGGGGTACTGGGTCACTGGGTCAATGGTCAAACCACTGAGTCATTGGTCGAACCGCATGACTGAACCGGAATCACTTGGATGACTCGGTCTTAGATTAAATTTATATAGTTATTTAACCGGATTAAATCGGATTGAATCAGATTGACTCGGCCACTTTAAAAACTAAAATAATGACACCTGTAAAATAAAAAAATCTATCCAACAATAATAATTTCATAGGCTAATTATTATAAATTTAATCGGATTGAATCAGATTAAATTTATATAATTATTATTGTCATTAGCAACAGCCAACAATAATAATTTAAAAAAAACATGAAAACAAAGGAGTGAATGGAGGGAGTGAGGTTTTGGAGTCTTTCTACCCTTTTTTGACCTTTCTAATTCCAGTTTTTTCTTTTTTTTTAATTGAAAAATCCAAAACGACGTCGTTTTTGTAAAGTTAAAAGCAA
>Ga0228711_1000853_pt1 | contig 41494 bp, 14 predicted proteins | sample MedpolnodulmetaG_2_FD_177996 | JGI IMG/M metagenome (GOLD analysis project Ga0228711, IMG submission 177996) | Root nodule microbial communities from Medicago polymorpha collected in Santa Monica, California, United States - brown nodules | ecosystem: Host-associated > Plants > Roots > Nodule...
GTAATTTGACCATGTTGTGTGCAAGTGTGAGTTATATGTCTCACATTAGATAGAAAGTAAAGGTTGAACACCTTATAAGTAAGAGGACCCATAAACTCTTTACCTTAAGGTTTTGGGTAAGAGTGTAGCGTCTGTGGGGTTGTTCCAGCCTCGATGTGGGCGATCTCCCTGCCTCCCCTCAGTGACCCAACAATGGTAACAGAGCCTGGTTCAACGAAGGGTACGACCGAGGCAGTTGGTCCGTTGCGGAGAAGTCAGCAACGACAGTACAATGTCGGTCCGTTGCTAAGAAACCAGCAACGGCGATACAAGCAAGTAAGAGCTTCCGCTTGAGAGGGAGCACGATGAATTGATGGACTCACACTTGAGGGGGAGTGTTGTGTGAAATGTGAGTTATATGTTCCACATTGGATAGAAAAGTAAAGGTTGAACACCTTATAAGTAAGAGGACCCATAAACACATTGCCTTAAGGTTTTGGGTAAGAGTGCGACATCTCTCTTGCTTGTATGGTTGTTCTAGCCTCGATGTGGACGGTCCCCAGGCTCCCCTCGTGACCCAAAAGATTTGTCTTTATATATGTAGATAGATATATAATAAGTAAAATGTTAACAACAAAAAAGAGTATTTGTGATCGGGTTGATCATGCGGACAATTGAATAAGAATCATTAAATCTGTTTTTTCGAACCAAACATGATCGAATTTGAACGGTTTGATTTAGTTTTGTGCCTAATCACAAAAGTTATCCAACTCAAACACTTTGAAATGGTTTGGATTGCAGTTTGGTTTAGTTTTACCCAATATGATGAACACCCCTGTTTAATTTACACCGGACCAAATAACCATTTTTCTTAGGTTTCCTCGCAATAAAAATAGGGAAAATATAGGTTAACACCCTTTTGTTTGTTTAATACACTTGAATGTCTTGAATTTTTGTTGGTGCACTCCTTTCATAGGAAAAGAAAGAATAGTGATTGGTTTGAGATCTTGGAGTTTGCTTCTCCAAAGGTCTCAGGTTCGATTCCTCTTGTGTCAATTTCGATAAGTTAAATCCATACAAAACTTACTCTGATTTTAAACAGAAACCCTACAAGTGGACGGTGTGATCGGTAATTTGAGTAACAGATATCAGAAGGGATAAGTTATCATTAATCCTTTAAGGGTAGTTTAAGATCCATCGAGTAATTTTTGTTAGTGCTATAAACTAACTTTCATTTCACTTATTAATATCTGACTGATTTTTTTTAGAAGTTGTGACTAATTTTTATTAATTGTTGAAACTCAAATCCAACGTTATGGTGGCTTAATCGGAGTCCAATTAAAAATAAGGGTAATGTTAACGAGTGTTTCAGACACTTTTTAAGTCATCCAAAATAAGAAATTATTTATTTAAAATGTCAAATATTTCAATTTTTAATGCATTGATTACATAAGTTTCCATAAAAACTTACTATTTAAAGTCCTTAAAAAGTATCTGGAGGCACTCGTTAACATTTCCTTAAAACAAAAAATTATGTATAGATTACTCCACGTAAATAAAAAAAATCAGTGACACTAAACTTGAGATTTGAATGAATCGCACTCCAAATGATAGTAATTCTTCAAAGATAACCCACAACAAAACGAATATCGAATTGAATATTCTTGAATCACCAATAACCTTTTACACATTGAGACCAGGTGTCTTCCATTGATCTGCATTGTACCTCTTTCTACCAAGCACAAACTCATACGAGGCATTCCTTAAATCTTCCACGTGTTTTTAAACACGAAAAAACAGCCTCATTTCATCCAATCATCCTAATCTAGATTTTCATTTTCATTATAATAAGCTGAGTCACAATATCCAATTTCACAACATTCACACGTGTCATTACCCACTGTTTCTTGTTCCACATGTCATTCCCCATGCAGAACATATCCACCACAAACCTCTTCAAACCGCCAATACCTTTCCCCTTTTAAGTCACTCAACATTTCCATGCACATACAAAACAAAAAACATCACAATTACTATTTCTATTTCAAACACAAACATCTTAAACTACACAAAAAACATCAAAAGCAAAACCGTAACACACTTTGTTCTTGTTCTTTTTTATATCCATCAACAATGGCATCTGAACAATTGTCTCGCAGAGAAAACACCACAAACGAGAGAGATATTCATGTTGAGAAAGACAGAGTCCCAAAGATGACAACCCATTTTGAACAACTTACAGTGATGGAGAAGGAACCACCACATGGTAGCATTGAAGCATTACAAGGTGGTGAAATGAACAAAGATCATGCAGGAAAAGCCATTGGAGATATTGGTGGAAGAGGAAGAGCAAGAGAGACTCATGAACTTGGTTCAAATTTTCAGTCTCTCCCTGATCAAAACGTGAAGCAGAGTGATAGGGATCATCATCATGCTTCTGCTACGAACCTTGGACTCAAGCAAGGTTTTCAGTCTCACTCTGATCAAAATGTGAAACAGAGTGAGAGGGATCGTCATCATGCTTCTCCTACGAATGTAGTTGGACACAGAGATACTGGTGGAAGAGGAAGAGCAAGAGAGAGCCATGAACTTGGTTCAAACTTTCAGTCTCTTCCAGATCCTAACGAGAATCAAAGTTACCTTGATCGTGCACATGTTCGTGATAGTGCAAATTTAGCAGGAAACAGAGGAGGTGAAAAAGAAGGTTTTGGTGGGGTTCGTGATGTGGGAAAGTTTCAAATGGAATCAAAAGGTTTAACAGATGATAGAGAAAAACTTGATAGCCGAACCAAAGTGGTTTCTGGAACACCACATGTGAAAGAAATGAACAGAGGAATGGGAACAGGACAAGTTGTGGCAGAGAAAGGAAGAAAAGCAGAGGATTTAGGAACCAGAGGTGAAGGAAAGTTTGGAAGGGAAGGAAGAGCAGTTGGTGCTGGAAATGTAGATTCAATGTGGGGAAGAAGTGCTGAAGAACAGAAAGGAAGAGCAAGAGAGATGGAAGGAGAGAAAGCAAGAGAGAAATTAGAAGAAACAAGGGGAAGAAAAGTTGGTGCTGAAAATGAAGGTGTAATCTTGGGAAAGAGTGTTGTTGAGCAAAGAGGAAGAGCGGGTGCTGGAAATGAAGGTGCAATGTTGGGAAAAAGTGTTGCTGAACAAAGAGAGAGAGCAAGAGAAGAAGAAGAGAAAAGGTCTTTGGAAGAGATAGGTAAGTATAGAAACCAAGCACAACAAAATGAAATGGACGCAATCTCAGCAGCACAAGAGAGGTATGAAAAAGCAAAGCAAGCAACAAATGAAACACTAAGCAATACGGCACAAACAACACGAGAGAAAACAGCACAAGCAATGGAGAAAGCAGCACAAGCCAAGGATGCAACTCTTGAGAAAACACAACAAGGTTATGAAGCAACAAAAGACACAGTTTCAAGTGCTGCAAAAACTGCGACTCAATATGCTACCCCTGTAGTGGAGAAAGCCAAGTCTGCAGTTGTTCAGGCAAAGGATGTTACTGTGGAGACAGGGAAGACCGCTGCGGAAGTTGCAAGCAAAGTGGCGGTTGATTTGAAGGATAAGGCCACCGTGGCAGGGTGGACTGCAGCACATTATTCGACCAAGTTGACTGTGGATGGAACTAAGGCTGCTGCGAATGCTGTTGAAGGAGCTGCTGGATATGTTGTACCTAAGGCCGCAGAGCTTGCAGCGAAGTCGGTGGATGTTGTGAAAGGTTTGGCTGCTTCTGCTGGTGAGACTGCTAAGGAGTTTACTGCTAAGAAGAAAGATGAATCATGGCGTGAATATGAGACCAAAAGGGCTTCTGGTGAACTTCAGGTTCTATTCATACATTCATCACTTTTATTAGACTATTTCTTTTTATCATCATGTTTACTTTTCTTAATCAAATTGTTAACTTCTTGTTATGTTTAAATAAGTTTGATTCAACTGGTAGAAATGACATGACATGACTTTAGCTCTTGTAGGTTATCTATAGGTTGTTTATGATTTGGTATTTATATTGTAGTATATGTAAGTCATAGAACACTGATACAAAAACCAGACACAAAAATGTAGACTAGTATATAAGCCATGAAGCAGTGATACAGACAATAACCATCATTCACCAGACATAATACTTGAGAATGATTGAATACACTGAAAATTGTTTTGTTAACATTACACTGAAAGTTTTGGTTTGATTGTAGGAAGGTGAAGAGATCATGCCATCATCCGGAGGTACCGGCTCAAATGTGAGCAACTATACACAAAAAATGATGCCAGCTGGGGAAAGAACTCAAGCACAAGGTACTAATTATCAAAACAGGCCATCAGGCGAAAATGTGAGCAGCTATACACAAAATGTGATGCCAAGTGGAGGAAGAACTCAAGCACAAGGTACTAATTATCAAGAGAAGGGGAGGGGAAGCAATGTGATGTCAAACATTGGTGAAACTGTGGGAAATGTTGGGGAGAAAGTTGGTGAGACTATGGCAAATGTTGGTGAGAAAATGAAGAAACCATTTGAAAACATGACAAGTTCAGGTCAAGTACAAGGAGGAAGTGATAAACCATTAGGAGGAAGTGATGTATTGGGAGCTGTGACTGAAACTGTGAGTGATATTGGAAATAACATGGTTAAAGCAACAGATAATAGTAAAGTTAATCTTACTCAAGACGGACAAGGTGGTGGTGTTTTGGATGCTATTGGTGAAACCATAGCTGAAATTGCTCATACAACTAAAGTCATTGTTGTTGGTGAGGATGATGAAGTAGTAGAAGAGTCAAGGAAGAATATTGGGTCAGAGTCTCACTCAATTGATCGTGCCAAACATGAAGGCCATCCAGCATCAAAGAATGTTTTCTAATACCAAAGTTTGTGGACAGTGTGTTTTGTTTGATGGATATGTTTAGTAATGTGTGAAGCTTATTAGCTATAAGTGGAAGTCCAATGTTTTTAGTTTTCTTTTGTGGAGTTGTTGTGAATAAATTGCAATCTCTTGAGATTGTCTAAAGTAGTAAATATGTCTTATGTTTATTGTATGTTATGTTGTAAACATTGCAAGTGGAGTTTTCATAATCTTGCAATTTGATGTATTTTGAGTGGTAATATACTTATATTTAGTACTGTGTGGCTTCTAATGTTATTTTTAAGCATGATATCTTGTTTTGATTTAACATTAATAAAATTATTCATATACTAGCACTTGGTTTGCATGATTCTTTTTAATTTGGGATGTTATTTGCAAGTGTTACCCTGCTATAATAATTAAATATGGTCTTCATTCTGTCAACAAACAAAAAATTTAAATATGGTCTTCATCTTTTGACATCTACACGAAATTTTAAGTGCATCATGATATGTTAATTAACAATTTGAGTATCTTAGTATTTAAAAGAAGAGTGATGCTAAATGGTGAAAAAATATTTCACACAAACCAAGCGAGATTCTCACTTAAGCATGTATTATTCTCACTTAAGCATGTACCCACAATTAAATGCAAGTTCCTAACATATCCACACTTTATTATTCTCCCAATTTTTCTTTTAAGAGGCCCCAAAAAAAAAATTATTATTAATATTACTATAAATAAACTAACGGTTGATGGGTGCTCCCTCAATGTCGATTTGCTCGTATTGTGTTTTTTTAAGGATGCTCGTATTGTGTTGGCGGGTGTAAAATTTTTGTACTTTTATATCGTAACAATCTATATTTATATTGTCCCCCTATTTTAAAATTCGACAATTTTGAAAAATAAAATTGTATCTTATACCTTAAAGATCATAGCTTATTATTATTTATCACAACTTTCTCGCTACAAATTTAATTGGAAAATAAATTTAATTAAATATATCAGTTTTATGTCATTTTATATTTATAAGATAGTTCAATCAGTACTTTATCAACCACTAGAAATTCAATAAACCTTGTTTATCCGCTATCAATTATACACAAACTTATTAACTATCCGCTATAAAGTTATCCGTTATAAATTATCTTATCAACTATTCGTTATTTCTAACCAAACGAATTTTAAAATTATTATTATTATTTAAAATAAAAATACCATATATGATTGTTTTTGACGGTGCGTACTTGCTTAGTGTTAGGGGAATAACAAAGATGCAAGCTTTCCCCTAAAAAAAAAGATGCAAGCTTCGTCCTTTCAAAAGAAAAGAAAAAAATGCTTCGTGCTATATTTGCGAAAATGTTTCGCACCATCGAGCATTTTTCTTAAAAGAAGTCTTATATGGGAAATACTAGTAGTCTTTAATCATCCACTGTTTAAGTTTACCTACCAAATCCTACGGTAGTTATAGTTATACATTTTTTAATCTCTTCAAAACTTTTCACATTAAGGAGTATCTTTCTATCCAGCACAAGAGCCAATCCTTTATAAAGAACTTATTGATTACAAGAAGGTGGCATATCATTAAAATTGACGTGCAACCAATATTTTATAAAAAAAAATCATGGTTACCATTTATGGCATATTTTAAAGAGAAAATGAATCAACTTGGAGGAAAACAAAAAAAAGGCAAAAATCAAAGAATAAGAGCTTTTAATTTATTCATTCTGTTGCAATTACCAATGAGAAAAGGAAAATTCTATGTTGAAGTCATGAAAATAACTTTTTTGATGAAGTTAACACTATAATATTAAAATTGTAGTGAGTTATACCCCACTTTTTGTACAGTGACATCAAAAGTTCAAACCCCATAGTATCATCAATTCATCAGATTAACAAGACTACACTTAATCTAATTTTATCCTATATTGTTTTAAGTGAAACACCTTACAAAGTGTAACACTTAAGACTATCACATAATATCATAAAATTTGTTTGCATGTTAAAGATGCCAACGATAAAATAGTATCCGTAAGTCCAAGATGTTGCAAGCATTATCATTAATCAGTAATCAACAATTTAAAAATGAATCAAACATTAAAATCAAAATTAACTTTTTTCAAAAAAACCAGTTTCCTGACTGCATCGTAGAAGCTCCGGAAAAATCCATAAGAAAACTGTGTTATGAATAGAAAGATACAATGCTACCAGTTTACTACTATAGGTAAAAAAGTAACTTATTAGTTTTTTTTTTACACTGTTTAATGCAAACAGAGTAGTAACAAATTACTTGCCTTACGTACAAGTTTTTGTTTAGAACCTTTCAAGAGTCCCAAATTGGACCAAAAGCAGGAATTTTAGCCTTGTTACAAGCTCTAACAACATCTCTGCTACCTTCAGGGTTACTTGTAACAATAACAACTTCAACATTCCAATTAATAGCAGCATTCACACTCATCTCAGCTACATTAGGACGACCAGAAACAGCAGTATCATGAACAATAATTTTGTCCTTGGAATATTTCTCTACCATTTCCTTCATCTCATTTCCAAAGTTCATTTCAATATCTTTAGCCACCCAAATCAAATACACATCAGCCTTATTTTTCTGCAAGAGAAATGATAAGAATACACAAATTCCAGAACCTGTTGCTACTAACAGCACTTTTTGATACAAATTCACTAGATAAGGTAATCCAGCAAAATGAACTGAACGAATCCAAAGATGTTTAGGAGGTGAAGAAACTAATGACTTTGTAAAATCACCGACTGCACCAGCTAGCATCATGTGATCCTTTTTTCCATCTGATATGATTCCAAATGCATGCCATTCAGATAATGGTGATGGACTAATTCTACCTAATAAACCTGCTTTAACACCACCTTCAAATTTTATAATTGAAGCATGATTTGAAGGTGCTGTGACACTAACTTGAACCTTTTTAATACTTAACCAAGGGATCACAATGAGAATTGTGATAGCTAAAGTGAACCAACACTCTTGTTTCTTAATCATCTTTGAAACGGTTATGTGATAGGTTTTTGAACTAGGCTCATAACTTACAGTTAAAAGAATGAAAAACCATAGAAGGATAAGAGCTAACCAACCGGCAAAACGATGGGTTCGCTCAAAAACGTTGTGGTGAAGATGACGAATAAGAGGAAAAGCTGCGAGCGAAGTGAGTGTAAGGAGCGAGAGAATGGCAAATGCAACGCCAAGAATCTCTGGAGAAGTGTTTTCACCGTTGTTTTTGATCGTGAGAACGAGAGAATAAACTAGCCATGCTATCGAAGAAACACCGCAGCCACTATGAATTCCTCCAATGCATTGAAGGAATGAAGTTATTGCTGTTTTGATTCTAAGAGAAACACAAGGTTTCCCTATAGTTTTGACAACAAACCAGTAAAGAAGTCTTAAAATCACCTCGCTTCGACATAGTGTTAAAGCTAGAATGTTTCCAATGGAGAAAAGTGTAGCTCTTGATTTACCATATGGAAAATGCCCTAAAACTGAAAGAGCAAGAGCTAACATATTCAAGGTTATGCAAACCAAGAATAGTCCTTTGTACACTGTGCAACCTTGATCTAGCAGAATAATCAACAACCTCGAATTTTTTGTTGGTGGATCAGACTTTGGTAGTACCTCAACTTTTTCTTGGTTATTTTCCACGTCTTGAACTTCAGCTAGAAATTCATACTCATCATCATCAGCATCAATGTTGATGTCACAGAAGTGACTGCTTGCTCGACTTTGAGTCCTAGTCGAACTAATAGCTCGAGAGTTGTTTCTTGTCCATGGAATCCAAAGCCATGTTCCTGTTTTCTCTGTCTTTGTTGTTGATTCAATTGCAAAAGGGCTGCTTCTGTTAGGATTGATCTCGAATGCAACACCGCGGCAACTTGAAAACTTTGAAGACCTTTCTATCTTCATTTCTTTGGTTTCTTCCATTTTGAATTTGATAGTATAGTCTTTGAGTTTCAATCTTATAATTAATGATTTGTAGACAATTTTGTATTACAATGATGCTGATATGTAGTAGAAATCCATGATGCCCATATATATAGCAGATATCATACGTACAATTTTTTTTATTATTATTATATATATCATTCGTAGTTTCTATTAACTGTAAAAGATACTAAATGAGTAATGTAAAATCATTTAATAAGGAGCATACTCCAAAGTAAAACCATTGTATCTGTTATATTCGTTGCTATATTAAGGGGAATATACTTTATACAGTTCACAATTTAGAACCTGTCTGTTATTAACAGTAGCTCTCTGAAATGGAAAATTACATTAACTTGCTACTATGAGTGCTTGCTACAATGAATTTCTTTTGACCATAAGATTTGAAATGACATATTATTCTTGTCATGAATATTTGCTGAATTTGGGTTTAAGTTTAACTCAAATTTACAACAAAAAAAAGGTTTGGAATGCGAAAACTGTCACCACTCAAATTTACATAGGGTTATGTTTGTTGGAAAAATTAATATTGAATTATCTCAAATAAACGATTAAAGAGAAATATTAGCACAAATAAATATGACTCATACGTCAACAATGAATTGATTTAAGTGGTAAATGATTTGGACCACTTAAGCATGTGGTCGGGGGTGTCCTTACTTATGCATATGGAAAAAATTTGGCCGGGAGGGGAGAACTCACCTTATATGCTCTACATGTTCTCTAACGAAAATTAATCACTACTAAGTAGGGGTTGAAACTTCGTACTAGTATCACGGTAATAAAAAAGAATATGACTCGTACTAAAATGAATTAGAGAACAAGACAACTTATCGCATTTTGGCTCCGGTGTGCAAGTGCACTATGTTTAAGAGTATTTTGCCCATACTATTTAGTTACCCAATATTCAAAGCTAATATACTACAAAAGTCACTTCTTACTACACCGCACGAAAAGTAATAAGGCTTGTGGACGCTAAAGTGCACTTGATATCTTTATAATTTATTTAAAAAAAATAATGAAGCAAAAGAAAAAATTTATTATAAAATCAGAAACTACAAACAATTATTCTATGGAAAATGTTTTGTATACACCCTTATGAGTGTATACACCTTAAAACATTGAGTAAAAGAGACTAATGTAATATACCAATGATGTGATAAGAAGTGAGAAAATAGAAATAAAATAAAAAAAAATTTACAAGATAAAATTATGTGTTAACTTAGTGTATATATAAAATTTAAAGGTGTACACACAACAAACCATACCCTAAACCTAATCATAATAACCGAATTTAAAGGTGTAACCAAACAAAGAACAATAATGTCAAGGAAGCAATCGGTCTAATGCGGTTAATAAGATCCACTGAAAAACCAAATGGGAACTCGATTTCTGTGTGAAATAATTATTGATCCGATTTTACTTATCTCTTGTTGAACTCGATGTTATAAGACCATTTTCTTAGAAAACCGGAGGATGAAAAAAAATAATGTTATATTATGTTGAAAGATGTTCAAAGTTACATTACTTGCTGGGGGTACGGTGATTACAGCATGCGAACTGCATTTCCTGATTATGAGACACCCTGGAGGTGCTCTAAAGAGGATCAGCCGAACACATGCAAGAGGTAATTAACTGAAAGGAAAAGATGATGACCGAACAGTATCTGTGGCATTCTATGTCTTTGGAATGATCAAACCATTGTGCCTATCGTTTCCCTTACCCATAGACAGACAAAACATGTTCAGAAAGGATTCACTAACAAGTAATGTACAAACTGTAACGTTTAATTAGGAATCAAAAAAACATGTTTAGGCAGCTATATGACTCAGTCAAAAGAGAAATCGATCAATATAATAAAGATATGAGTACGGGTTCGCTGTACAAAGAATTCGGTATATACAGCGATAAAGAATGCCGTAGGCATTGGTTAATTAATTAAAAAATATTTAAACAGAACATAAAATTTATTAGTACAACTAAATGATATATCTTTTTCATACAAAGTTAATTATATTTTTTAATACATGTAAAATGTCTAAAACGTCATATAATTTAGTATGGAGGGAATAAAAGATTTCGAGTACCATAACGGAGAAAGTGTTGAACTCTTGGAAAGACTCAAAGTGAGATGTAAATATTTAGTGATTACTAGTACAAAATTGTCCCTAGTAAATGTTACGTGAAAGATAAATTCAAGAATTGAGAAAAGAAATGGTAATAAATAGTTAATGATATAATAGAAAAAATAACATTAATGTTTCTTGGTATTGTAAAACGGCTTACAATTTAAGACAATTTTTTTCCAAAACGATTTATAATTTAAGACGAGGGAGAAATATTTAATTAATTGAATTGATTGATGGTACAAAAATGTAGAAGGATTGCGGTAGCCAAATGCAATTAACTAATGTCCACTTTCCAAAACCTTTGTTTATATTCACTTTTTTATTTTATTATCGGTGTTATTTTGTAAGAGGTTTTCTCTTTCTCTAAACTTCAAAGAGACTTTCCAGTAAAATTTATTTCCTCAACGAGATTTCTCTTTTATCTTCTAATCAACCACATTAGGAATTCAATTAAAATTTGTGCGAACTAATTCACAAAAGTACCATGAGTTGGTACACAGATACCAATTCAAGATTCACAACATGTAAGAGAATTATGTGACTGTGGTTTTACTTAGAGAGTGGAGGGTGATTCGAAATGACTAGACACGACAACAACCTCCATACGTGTTCATTAGGTCTAATATCGACTCGTCAATTTCTGAGTAACATACTAAGATAGAAATGAGATTCGCTTAAGCGACAAGTATGAGATGTTTATGGAAGTAAAGGCTTTGTAGTTGCAACCTATTTAGAATGTTAATAAGGAGGGCGAGGCTTCAAACTTATTAGCATCTATCGAGTGGATGGGGAAATCAAAGTTCAAAAAAGTTATCTTTACTATGAATTCAAAAAGCGTTGTACACTCTTTTAACTCGACGGTCAATGATCTTTAAAAAAAAAAAAAAACTTGTCGATCAATGATAGAAGCAAGGTAGATTTCATTTTAAGTAGATGTCATAATACTTTATAATCGTTTTGTAACAACTCTCATGTCGAATTTTCTAAGAGAGAGACTAAAATGATTGTTCATAACCTTGCTAAAGTGGACATATACAATGTTAGTTCTCATCTTGACAACCCCCTTTCATTTTTAATGTAACGCATTGGTTTTCTCTTGTAAAAAAACTTTGAAATAAATAATTAAACAATTAAAATTTCTAACAATACTCTAACAATGCATCATTTATGCAACTCAAGAAAAATTTATCTTGAAAATATAAGTTAAATCCTTACAAAACAATAATTACACCGTTTTTTTATTCAAAAGTAGTTTTTTTGTTTCTTAAACAATGTCCTAATGAAACTTGTTACATCACATTTCAGTCAATGTGAGACTCTTAACACGCCATATAACGCTCAATATTGAATATCTGAAGCGTGATCCAAGTGGCCCAATAGCGGTGACCGCCTGATAGCATGTGGCTAAACGAAGCTTTGATATGCTCTTATAAATATATTGTATGTCATACCTCATCCAATGTGAGACTCTAAGGAAATATAGTTAGTTTGCTTGTAGTGAAGTTGGGGGGATATGAAGAATGATTATGATGAGATGTGGTGGTTTGTAAAACTTTCCTTTCAACAAATGAACTCAAAATATCAATCTTAGATTCAAGTTAGATCCTTTAGGGGGTCTTAGTTGGTAAGTTTAAGATCACATGTCTAAGTTTGTTGTACATGAAATGTGTTTTCGAATAAAACTAAAAAAATGTAGAAAACAATAAATAAGATGAAAATTGTATTATTATAAGGATATGTGGATTAACATACATCGTTCATTCAATAATCACCAAGATGCATATTATTATGTGTGGCAAATATGTTATTAGTAGGCAAGTTTTTGGAACATAAATGAACTTCTTTGTATGGAGTTTGATTCTACTATTTATAGAAAAGACTAATAAACTAACTCTACGACTGTCAATGTATTATAACTTCCTTGGAGACTCCCTCTGCAAGTTTTCTTCGTGTACTTTGAGTTTTGAATGTTAATCGACTGCTTACTAAAAAGATGTCTTTGACATACTTGGATATGGAAGTTTTGAGTGTTAGCGGCTAACACTCGGTGGGATTTAGTTCCACATCGGATAGATAAGATTCTTGACAAGTGTTTATAAGAGAAGGCACTCCTCATCGTATAAGCCGGTTTTGTAAGGATGAGTTAAGCCTCAATATCCGTGATATGATATCAGAGTCGGGTTAAGTATTGTAATGTAGAAGTTATGTAGCTCAATGTTTTGAATGTCCCTGAATTATGTCTTTGACATTGGTATTCGAGAATAACGACTTTCGAGCTCTCACACTTGAAGCAAAATTATTTCTTTTTAGTCTTTAAGGAAGATGATCTTATCTCGCTCGAAAACACTAGTGTGTAACTGATTTTTGAAATTGACCTTTTAGATTAGAATAAATATAAGAAACGAAACGTATTCGATCAAACCAAGAAGTTATCATTAACTTTGTAAAGATTTGAAACGTTTTGGATTACATCATGATTATGTTTATCCTCTGTAACTACTCTGAATGGCACCAATGCGCATATCAAAGCGATTGGACCCCTTCCAAGGTTTACTCCCTCTGCACAATGTGTCCATAACGACAATTCGTTTTGAGTTCTCTAGGTTTATAATTATGACCATCTCGCATATATTTTTGAAGTTTCTTCCTTCTCTTCTCCACCAATGTCATGGATAACATTGATCTTTTTTATGACTTCACTTGTACTATTGACGAGATTGAGAAGTTAGAGCCATTTCTTGATGCTTCCCAGCTAGGGCTCCTGGTTTCTGCTCAGATCATGTCCGATAACTTAGAGGTTGAAATTCTAACATATCTGCTCCTTTCAATTCTCTTGACGACAGTCGATATATATATAGTATTACCACACTTCTCGCACTCGTCTGAACTTTCTCAGTGATCGTCGTAATGCTGTTTCTTCTAACCTCAACAAATTCTCTGAAGATCAAATGGTGATCGAAAACTGCATCACCACGCGCAGGGAGAACTCCGTATGGAAGAGAATAGCTTCTTTTTTCAGAGGTTAAAAATAAAATATTTTACAGTGATTATCCTGAAGTGGCATACCAATAAACTTGACGTGCAACTATTATTTTATAAAAGAACTTTCATGGTCACCATTTATAGCTTATTTTAAAGAGAGAATGAATCAACTTGGAGGGAAGAGGAAAGAAGGAAAAAAATAAGAGAAAGAATAAAAGCTGTAATTTATCTATTCTATTAAATTACCAATAAGAAAATTGTGTTTTGATGCTAGTCATTATGCTCTACTTTATTTAATTAACACTTGGAACTCTCAATGTACCAGTGTTACAAAACTAGTTACTACTACTACTACAAGTTTCTACTATATGTAAACAAAAGTAAATAAATTTTTACAGTGTTTGAAGCAAACAGAGAAGTAGTAACAAATTACTTGCCTTACAATTTTGTGTAATTTTGAGCCATTCAAGAGTCCCAAATTGGACCAAATGCAGGAATCTTAGCCTTGTTACAAGCCCTAACAACATCTCTACTACCTTCTGGATTACTGGTGACAATAACAACTTCAACATTCCAATTAATAGCAGCATTCACACTCATCTCAGCCACGTTAGGACGACCAGAAACAGCAGTATCATGAACAATGATTTTGTCCTCAGAATATTTCTCCACCAATTCCTTTATCTCTTTTCCAAAGTTCATTTCAATATCTTTAGCCACCCAAATCAAGCACACATCAGCCTTATTTTTCTGCAAGAGAAATGATAAGAATACACAAATTCCAGAACCTGTTGCTACTAACAGCACTTTTTGATACAAATTCACTAGATAAGGTAATCCAGCAAAATGAACTGAACGAATCCAAAGATGTTTAGGAGGTGAAGAAACTAATGACTTTGTAAAATCACCGACTGCACCAGCTAGCATCATGTGATCCTTTTTTCCATCTGATATGATTCCAAATGCATGCCATTCTGATAAAGGGGATGGACTAATTCTACCTAATAAACCTGCTTTAACACCACCTTCAAATTTTATAATTGAAGCATGATTTGAAGGTGCTGTGACACTAACTTGAACTTTTTTAATACTTAACCAAGGAATCATAATGAGAATTGTGATAGCTAAAGTGAACCAACATTCTTGTTTCTTAACCATTTTCAAGATGGTCAAGTGATAGGTTTTTGAACTAGGCTCATAACTTATAGTAAGAAGAATGAATAACCATAGAAGGATAAGAGCTAACCAACCGGAAAAACGGTGGATTCGCTCGAAAACATTGTGGTGGAGATGGCGAATAATGGGAAAAGCTGCAAGCGAAGAGAGAGTAATGAGCGAGAGGATGGCGAATGCAACACCGAGTATCTCCGGAGAAGAATTGCTTTTGTCGTTGTTTTTTATCGTGAGTACGAGAGAATAAACTAGCCATGCTATCGAAGAAACACCGCAGCCACTATGAATTCCTCCAACACTTTGAAGAAATGAAGTTATTGCTGTTTTGATTCTAAGAGAAACACAAGGTTTCCCTATAGTTTTGACAACAAACCAGTAAAGAAGTCTTAAGACCACCTCGCTTCGACATAGTGTTAAAGCTAGAATGTTACCAATGGAGAAAAGTGTAGCTCTTGATTTACCATATGGAAAATGCCCTAAAGCTGAAAGAGCAAGTGCTAACATATTCAAGGTTATGCAAACCATGAACAGTCCTTTGTAAACTGTGAAACCTTGATCTAACAGAATAATGGACAACCTTGACTTCCTTTTTGGTGGTTCTGTTTTTGGTAGTACCTTAGCTTTTTCTTGGGCATTTTCTATGTCTTGAACTTCGGCTAGAAATTCATACTCAACATCATCAGCATCAATGTTGATGTCACAAAAATGACTACTTGCTCGACTCCGAGCTGGACTAATACCTTGACTCTGAGGAAGAATTTTGAAAGAATTGTTTCTTGTCCGAGGAATCCAAAGCCATGTTCCAGTTCTCTCTGGCTTTGTTGATGATTCAATTGCAAAAGGGCTTCTTCTGTTAGGATTGATCTCGAATGCAACACCGCGGCAACTTGAAAACCTTGCTATCTTCATTTCTTTGGCTTCTTCCATACTGAATTTAATAGTATAGTGTTTGAGTTTCAATGATAAAATGATTTGTTGATAATTTCATATTACAATGATGTTGATATATAGTATAATTTCATTATGCAGGTTACATGATAAGGAAGAATTAAGAAGTATAATGTGAAAACATCTGATACATATAGAACTATCACACCTAATTGGTATTAACCGTAACAAATATGAAATGAAAAATGAAAAATTATTTAATAACTAAGGATGGTGTTTTATAAATGATTAGTTAATTCTTACAAAAAAAATATATGATTACTTAATTCATACTGAAATGAGGAGCATATTCCAAAGTCAAATCATTGTATCAGTTATGCTCATACTATATTAAGGAGAATATACTTTATATAGTTCATAATATAGAACCTATCTGATTTTACAGTAACCTTCCAGAAATGGAAATTACGTAACTTGTTGCCCAAGTTAAATTATGGTAACCATTTTATTAATAGTATGAATTTCTTACTACCCATAAGACTTCAAATGACTCATTATTCTTCTTGTGAATATAGTTTGATTTTAGTGAGGCTATGGACATATAGGAAGAATAATGATGAGACTCTTTTTATTTTTATTTTTACAGAATGATGAGACTGATTTTAAATCTTGATTATAGTTTTTATTATTTTTGTTTGATCAAAAAGGATTTGCATAGCTGACCCTTAATACGATAAGAATTTTTTACTTTTTTTATAAAATAATATGATAAGACTTGGTTGTTGTTGTTCAAAAAGGATTTGCACTCCATTTTCATTGATTTGGAGAAGACATGTGATAAAGTGGCTAGAGAGATTTACTGAAAAAGCCTAAAGAAAAAAGAGGTTAGAATTGCATATAATCCAACTGGTTAAGGTTTTGTTTGAGGGGACATCGATTAATGTGAGGACACAGTGTGAGGGTCACATAAGATTTTTCCATAACAATAGTCTTGCACCAAGGTCGACACTAATTTTGTATCTTCATACTTTAGTTATAGAGTTTTTACGGAACACATCCAAGACCCAATACCAAAATACTTGTCTTTTTGCAAATAGTATAGTCCTACTTAAAAAGTCGATGGAGAGATCAAAAGGAAGATTGGAGACTTAAAAGAAGAGTAGCTATATAGTTTTCGGCTTAGTAAAAGCAAGACATGACATATATATATATAATACAATTTGTTGTGAATTCGTTAAATATCACACCAATAAAATACTTGATGTCTGGAGCAAGTTTATCAAACAACCAAAAACAGTGTGAGTGACAGTTATAAACACAATCAAAAGATAGAACAACAGCAAGGGAAAGAGAGAAACACACGTAGTCTGGGGGGAGAGAGCAGCTCTCCGTTCCACTACAATGATGAGTAACTTTACAAAAGAGATATCAAAGAGTTGCCAAGAGAATTCTCTACAAACCCTAGTTTCCTATTGGCTTCTAAACCCTTGTTTTCTACTCTCCCTTAAGGTTTTGATCTGATACAAGGTTTATAGTTACAGAGAAATATAACTCATAAATTTGGAACAAATATCATGGGCTGAAGATACCTTTCTTTTTTTCTCCTTCAGCACACAATATATTTGCATTAAAAATATTCCTTGCAAAAATATAATTGCATCAAATCTTCCTTCATACGGTACAAAAATATATTTATTGTCCATAAATATATCTAGAAGCACAAAATATATTTGAAACAAATCATTTATATTTTCAGCAACAATCTCATCTATCAAATTTTGAATCAATTTCAACACAATTTTAGCAAAATGCAAATCATTTCTAGCTTAAATAAGAAAGTTAAAGATTATATCATACCATAAATCAGAAGTTATAGTAAAAAAATGGCCAAATACCTCCCTGAGTCCTTTAAGTTTTACGTTTCACATAGGTCCTTTAAGTTTCTAAGGTTTCAGATAGGTCCTTTAACTTTCGAGTTTGTTTCGGATATGTCCTTTACGTTTATAAGGTTTCAGATAGTCCTTTAGGTTTCGAGTTTGTTTCAGATAGGTCCTTTAACTTTGGCTTAACAGAGGTTAATAGAAAGGACATATCTTAAACAATCTCTAAACTTAAAGGACCTATCTGAAACCTTATAAATTTAAAGGACCTATCCGAAACAAACTCGAAACTTAAAGGATCTATCTGAAGGCTTAGAAACTTAAAGGATCTATCTGAAACAAACGTAAAACTAAAAGGACCCGGGAAAGTATTTGGCCTAAAAAAATCATGCCACAAGTCACACTGTTTAAAATCTTAAGTTCATAGTTTAAAACACTATACCATGGTTTGATATATATTTTCGATTCCATTTAGTGGATAACGTTTGTTAGTTACCATCAAAGACATTGGGCCTAGTTAGGGTTATAGGCTATAGGACGGTAACTACATGAAATTACAGTAGGATCAGGTAAACCTTATAGTGAATACTTAATATGTAAGAAGTGTATGCATATCGGTATAATTTATTTTTTAAAAGAAAGTATAGTTTTTGTCAAAAAAAAAAAGAAAATATAGTTATTAGAGTATATAATAATAAATTTGTAGATTGCTCCAAAAAAAAAGTTTGTAGTTAATACGCTATGTGTTTGTTTTTTTTTTTAAGGAAATACGCTATGTGATGTTTCCTGTAATATTTGTTTTGGAAATAAGCGCGTAGATCATTTATGGGAGAGCATTAAAAAAATGTATACGTAAGAGAGACAATGTTCAACTGATAATTGTTTTGGAGTACCATTTTTTAATCATATTTTTGCATTCAGATTCGGTTCTGTTAATAATGTTAGCATAATTTGTAGTTCAAAATTGGATTACTTATTACAACATGATCATGATGCTTCCGTTAATATTATACGTGCTAGGATATAAAGTATATTTTTCTATAATAAACAATAGCACGTTCGAATGTGCCTGACCAAAATAATCAACTCTAATATATCTACCATAGAGGCATAGACTACCACAAAAAATCTTTGTGATATTGCTGGTGAAGTGTGATCATAAATAATAATTGCATTATTCATAACTAACAAGTAGTCTCACGGAGAAAACTTGTTTTTACCATTTTTCTCACATTCTTTTTAGATAGGTAAAAATGGAATTTTGTACTTTAGAATTTACAATACTTACACAAACTCTAGTGCACCAACAACTTGCTATTGACTTTGATTAATACTCCCATTTTTCTCGCATATGAAACAAATCATCACAATAAATATAGTTTCTCACGTTTTTTATGTAAAAAATTTAGATTCACATTGGCTTAGAATAAAATAAAATATACGGGAAATGCTAAAGCCCACGAAATTCCATATAGCAAAGGCTTCACGATACAGGTGGCATATGTTTTCCGCCACCCTCCCATGTATTCCGCCCAACACTAAATTGTGATTGGTTGATTGCTTATTCGAGATGATATTGTGATGCTCCCTCTCTAGATATGTAGCATTACTCTAAACTATATATACATATAGTTCATCACAATAAATAGTCATTCTTTCACTAAAAATAAATAAATAAATAGTCATTCTTATTAAGTCTTTCTTTGTGTCAAGCTAACGAAGTGTTCAATGTAAAACTCACTATAAGATTCCTGGTAAAAATTATGAAATTGTTTTCTTCTTTTTTGTTTTTGGTATAGTTAAAATTGTTTTCTTCACCCTACGAAAACAATGAAATTGCTTTGGTAACGTGCAAGGAGAAATAAAAAAATACTACTCCTTTTTTGTTCTATAATGTGAAATCCCTTAAAAGAAGACTATAATGTGATATTTTAAAAGTTTATTCCTAAAGTAACATTGACTTTAGATGATTTGTTTTTGGTAATATGACTTAGATAGTCAATATGAAATGGAATAAAACCCTTCAAAAAAATTAAATGGAATAAAAGTCGTTAAATAATAAATACGTACATCAAAAAACTTGTAACTTTTTTTTCAATAAGGTGCCATAATAAGAGTATATAATTCACCAAAAATAAACGACTAAGAGTATGCTTTATGAGAAAAACATTTTTTTCTAGCTTCCCTCTAACAAGAATTGGCCCTAGTTTTTTTTCTCTCTCTCGGGTCTTTTTCTTAATTGAGTGGGTGTTTTGGGTCAATATTTGATTTGAAATCACCATCTTTGTCTTTTTTTTTCTCTCTATTTCATTTTAAATAAGTGATTTTCATGTAGATCTAGTTTTTTTTCTTCGTAATTTTGTCGTCTGAGTGTGGCGTTGTATCGTTTGTCGTTTTGTGCAACATTGTTTGACTTCTCTTATTCTTGGGTGTTCATTTGATTTCTATTAAAATAGGAGTAAATTATTCAATCAATAATTTGGACGTCAACATTGCAAATCCATAAGCATATATATTCTGATCATTTTAACTTTATCATATTATTTGTATGCATTTTGCCGTTATATGTTGTTAATTTGGATGTTGTGAGTTTGTTCGCAGATTTATGGTTTAAATTTTTAATGATATTGAATAATGTGATCTATCAATGTAAATGAATGAGTACCGTTTTATTTTTTATAAAAAAAAAGTTATATATCTTGATTATATTTATTACCACAAAGTCTTTAGAATATTAATAAAAATAAAAAAGAATGCCAAAATAAGGGGAGCATGGCTCATGTATTTATTTTACTAATGGTTTTTGATTTTGATTGTGTATGTGGTGTTAGCCCTTTACGGCTTGTATAATTATTATATAGAATCAATTTCTTCTAAAGTGAACAAATTTAGAATGTTAATCAAATAATTTTTTTTTTGATAAATTAATCAAATAATTTTTAATCGTTGGCAAATAAATTATTGGTCAATAGTATGTGTAAATCCTCCCTAAAAAAATATATGTGTAAATCTTAACATATCATATAAGTATTTTTTTTAAGGAGTATCATATACGTATTTATTTATTTGTCTTATCTTAACCAACTACAAGAATATCAATGTCAGGTATGAACGTATCAAAATGAGAAGTTTTTTACATAATTTTCTTTTCTTTTAATTCCATCGTCTTCATTATCCAAATCGTTACTAGTCAACAATTATTTCTTTTTCTGTATTTTCTTTCTTTTTAATTAAATGATGTTCCTATCTGTATGTGGTCTATTCATAAGTGGTAACCGCAATTTCTAGAGTGTTACAAGTCTATTTTAGTTCCTTCAACAACAAAAAAGTCTATTCTAGTTTGAGCACAACTTTGTTAAATGTGGGTGATATCAAATTGAATTAAACTCGGTCAAAAGAGAATCATTTTGAATTAAATTATGAAGAAAAATGTTAAAAGAAAATCAGCATAGTAAGGAGACCACTTGGCCTTGGCAGTATTAGGGCCTTGCCTTGGTAGTATTGCAATTTAGATGAAAATTTAGGTTAAAGTCCATAATTTAAGTTAGTAAAATGAATTATATCAACCACATAATTTAGGTTAAGATAAAACAACATGGCTGATATATCATATATATACACACACACAAAAAATATGGATGGTTACAATATCAATAATTAATTTCCTTGCTTTACTAACAATCCCTTTTGAGAAGCAAAATTCAAATATTTATATGATAAATTTTGATTAGATAAACCTGTAAAACTCTTTTATACTAAATAATGCATACGTGTTGTTAGAAAAATCAAAGAGAAGAAAAACTACTACACACAATATCTGAAGGTAGTTACAAAGTTGAATATGTAAGATTCTCAAACCGTAACTATAGAGTTTGCAAATCTCTAAAATTCTCCAACCTTTTTCCCACTGTTTTCATGCCGCTTATGATCATTGTATAAACCCTTGAAAAACTCTACACCACCAAAGTCATATATAAAAATTTAAGATAGTCACATGTTCTACACCACCAATGTTTGCATTCAGATGTTATATTTTGATATTAGGTGTCAAATTTAACATAAGTATATTTATAATTTTTTGTTGAAGGTAAATTAAATCAGTCCAGCTATTGAATCATTTTAGATTATATTGATGATCATATCAACATATGTACAAAAACTTCAAATAATTTAGTTCTTTGTTGGTATATGTTATAATAATACCAATAGATATTTACATATGTTTGTTTTAGAAAAATATTTATATATGTTTTAAATGGATAATTATACATGTTAAAATAAGATGATGTGATGAAATATCATATAGGCTTATCTATTTAAGAAGAAATTTTACTTCTTCAACGGATAGTTTGATTTAATTTGTATTTTACATAGATTTGTTTTGTGTAAATCGGTTATCCTCCGCATATAATTGTAGAGATGAATTTTCTCAAACCTTATGAGACCTAATTGGTTGGAAAAAAAAAATCTTCATAAAAGTTGTGACTACACCTAAAGAGCTTCACAACTATCCACCAATCAATCATAACCATAAATATGTGTTACTTTGCATGATTATACTTGATCAAAAGTGTAATTTTTTTACATAAGGTGTACAAATTTAGAGAGAGAGCATTCACTTTCACGCTCTTCCATATTCCAATATATTTCCTTCGTCCCTTATTAACGTCAAACTAAAATCATTCTGAAAACCGACACTTTGAGTGGATTAACAAAACATTCAAACATTATGATGAACAACAAAATCGATAAACAATAAACGTTCAATATACAACAGTGTCGCATGATCATCTTAAAAAAATGTCACGGGATACACATCAAAATATGTATATAAAACCCTAACTACTGAGTCGCTCGACCTGCATATCCGTTGTATATCCTTCATGTAAGCCTTAATCGTGATTAGACTCTAGACACTCAAAAAACCTAATAAAAATGTGTTGGGTCGGGTAATTGGGTGAGTATGGTTTTTAAAAATGAAAAACCTATAAAAATAAATTGGTTACAAGTAAAACCAGACCTGAACTCAAAAAATTCACTTACCCAATTATGTCAACAATTTTTTTATTTTCATAGGGAAGAAGGAAAATGCCAAAGGTTTTGGTCATAAACCAAGTCATATTTTCAAAACTGACGCGGTGCATTCTATATATTGAAAATCAAAATATGTTAGAGTTGTAAATTAAGATGTTGCACATTTTAATTATTTTGATGCTAGAGAAATTTTATGTCATGCAACTTTAGTTTGTTGCAAGTATTTTATTGTGGGATTTATGGTTTGATATTATCATTTATTATTTTATCATGCTAAAAAAAGAGTGAAAATAAATTACGTAATTTAAAAAAAAAATAGGGTATTTTTTATGAAAAATTAGAAGGACTCATCATTTTAATTATTTAAATTTAAAAAAGAATAACAGAAAAATAATTTGGGTAACCCAGAACCATTGGTTAATTATAATGAGATCTTGGAAGAAGTTTAGGTACATCACATCAATGTACTACCGACTCTTGTCATTGAAAATACTACATCCAATTAGATAAAGGAGTTAAGCTCTGATACACCTAGTCATGCGTGATCTCTGTCAGCCTCCATACATGGTTTATTTTCAATTTACAAGACTTTGAAATGATGATCATAGAAGACTTCTTGAAGGCAGCTGAGGTTATATGAACACCTTCTAATTTGTCGCACTCGATTTGAGATTCTTGTAAGTCTAATCCAAGTAACTGACTAAAAAACTCACCACCTTCTTATTTAGGCATTGGTGGTGACTAGCCCAAGAACTTATCATGGATAAACAAGTACATCATATATGACATATCGTTCAATGTGATAGTCGTCTCACGGATGGACAATTGAAAGATATTGGTCTCTCTATGCCATTGACATCGACACGACACCAACACATATAATTACACTAAATTATTTGATTTTCTCAGATTATTAATAGTGTTGGTGTATTAAAGTTTGTGTCGTATATAGTGTCCGTGTTCATATCCATACTTGATAAGTTTTGGTTCTCATATAGCAACAAGGATGGTGTTTAAATATTGTCGGATCCGTGAATGGTTCGATGACAATCTCATGTTGTTGCTACATGGTTTCAGATTCAAGATTGGTGATTTTAGAAAACTTTCTAGCATTTGAGGATTTCATCAAGAAACATGCAATGTGTCCAATCTTGACGCTAGAACCCCATAAATAGCAAGCTAGATTGGGATTTCTTGATCTAATGGCATCAAATCAAAATTTGAGCGATGGAAATTGTCAAATACCAAATCAAAATTGTTGGATTATGTATTCGGATCCTTCCGTATGACAATATAATAATTAACCAGAAATTACATTTGTACAACAAACAACTTGTAAATAACTTATCTCTCATATTCATATTGTGTTTTTTTTTTCTCTATTGTTTTTTACCAACAAGAAGAAAAAGAAAGTTGTCCTATAAATTAGAATCCTGCTCTTTACCCAACACATTTTGCTCGCGCACAACTGAAATACCGAAAATATCCTTTTGTGAGTTAACTCACGCATGTGTTCAACGTGACTCAACACAAATAGAGAGATTAACACATGCGTGAGTTAACTCTCGCTAGTTTTCAAATTCAAAAAGAGGGCAAACTCACGCTATTTTTATTTACATGGTGAGCGGTTGTGCTTGCTATATATGTGTGACTACTAGCTTATTGTAAGGAAGAAGAAAATCCAATGTTAAGAGACAAACACACTAATAAAAATGGGCAATCCCTCCAACCATACTCATAATCTCATTCACCTTATCATATTTATAATCAACTAAAAAATTCATTTAATTAGTTAGTACTCATTCATAAACCATTAGCTATTGCTACACCAGCATACAACATATCCTCAACCTCTAATAACTCCTCACCATGTCACATTTGCTTTGCTTGAATCATTACTGAAATTTGTTCAATGTTAGAAAAAGGAAATCAATGCATTTGTATAATTTTTACCTTTGTGGTGTTATTTTTTCGTCTTAAACAAATATCCACAGATAATTAAGAATTCAACAAGTAAGTAAATAAAATTTTGACAAGAATATATTGTAGTGTTATGATTATGTGATAGCAAGTGATAATAATAATTCATTTATGAGACACACAAATATATGCATTCTACGAGTATGATAACAAATTGTTTGCTCCCTTTTTGAATTTGAAAGCTAGCGTCAGTTAACTCATGGCGTAAGTTAACTCACATTGTGTGAGTTAACTAACGAAGAATTTTACACATATGTTAATTAACTAACGCATGAGTATTTTAGTCAGTTTGGTTGGATGGGAGCAAAACTTGTTAGGAGAAGAGCAGAATTCTAAAAATTATTCATAATCAACTTTGACACAAGTAATCCTCATGTCCAAGACACAATTCAATTGTGACATCATCGAGACGATATAGTTGACGAATATCTTTGATTTAATAAGACGAAAGAAGGAAAAACAATCTTTTCCAACCCTTACTTATCATTTTCGGATGTTACTTGTATTTAGGGCGGAGGTAGCAATATAGTTATGATATTCAAACATCTATTTTATCTACATGTGCTACATTTGACTAATCACATTAGAAAATAGGCTAAACTACAATTTTGACCTCTTAAGTTTGTCAATGTTGCAATTTTGGTCCCCTAATAAAAAAAAATGAATATTTTGACCCCTGAGATTTAGCCCATTTGCAATAGTGACCTTTTGGCCAATTTTGACCGGGTCAACGCCTACGTGACAGCTCACTTGATTAAGTGACGTGCCACGTGTGTAATTACTAATTAAAAAAAAGAAAAAAGCTACATGTTTATTGATGAATTAGAAAAAATAAAAAAAGGAAAGAAAAAAAGGATGGAGCACGTGAAACCAAAAAAAAAAACCCAACAACTACATCCATCAATCCTTCTCCTTCATCTTCTTCACCTATCAACTTCAAAAAAACCCAAAAGAATTTTTTTCCCTAAATCTGAAATCTTCATAATATCAAACACAGCAGACCAATGTTCTTGATCATCCTCTCTTCTTCTCTATTCACAAAATCAAACCAAAAACTTAAAATCAATCTAGAAACCAAATTAAATCCTTAAACAATTTCTGAGTTTTCATTCAAACCCAACTAAACTCCAAAAATTAATTTTAAGAGTTTGGGTAATTTACAAAACTTTCCGGTGTAAATTCCGTGAAAAAGAGTGAGGTTACCACTTACCAAAAGCATATTGGTCCTTTTGTCCCTCCTTCGAAATCCATGGTGAGCAAAATAAGTAGCCTGTGATATTCAATCTCAATAAACATTCATTCCATGATTGAGTCAAAAACTGAACAAAATGAATATATACCTGGAAGGGAAGAAGTATATTTAGCAGTCCAAATTTCCATAATAACCCCAAAGAAGCTTCACCAGAACCATAAGCTAGCATATAATTTATTTCCATCCATTGAGTAAAGGTGCTTTCCATGAGGTACGGAAACACATCTAAGCAAATTGATTGCTGTTGATTTTACTTCATACACTTGTAGTTTCTTTGATGAAGGATGTTGTTGGTAGCTGGTTAGTGTTGGTAGAGAGAAAGAAGGGTTTAAAGAGAAGGGTTGAAAGAGGTGTTAGTCACGTGCCAAGCCTTTTCAAAAAAAATTTTATTCAAATAATTACACAGGTGGCGTTTTGTTTTAAAAAAAATGGAAAAGTACACAGTTGGCCTGCCACATCCATTAATGAAGTGACACCTAAGAGTTGACCATGTCAAAATTGGCTAAATGGTCACTATTGCAAAGGGCTACATTTTATGGGCTAAAATATTCATTTTTTTTATTAGGGGACAAAATCGCAACATTAACAAACTTAAGGGGCTAAAAGTGTAGTTTAGCCTAAAAAATATGATTGACTCAATTAAATAGATGATTAATTCAATGTACGGTTAAAAATATGGTCAATTAAATACATGATTAACCACAATTTTCGATGTACTCTAAAGTAATTAGATATTCAACTAAATTAACCACGATTTTGCATACAATTAACTAATGTTATAGGAAAATTGGGTGTCATGAATCATTTTTAAATGTCATATATATGCACAAGAAACAACACTATACCAAGAAGAACTGTTCAGCTGTTGAAATAATTGAACCAAATATTGTTAATTTTCTTCGGGGAACCCAAAAACCACAAATATTAACAAAACAATACAACTTATTGACAAGTCTTATCCCACTAATTTAAAGAAATAAGCTGAAAACAACTTATTCACATTGACAAGTTATAAGCAGTTTTAATTAAGTTCTCATAAACAATATCAGAAGTGGTGTTTATGTCAGATAAACTTAAATAAACCAATCCAAACCAACCCTAAGTCAAAATACTATTAAAACAAGATATGAAATTGCATTGAAACAAGAACCAAGCAATCACAATTGGTAAAAGAATCTCAACATCAACATGGGATCTTAGAGGTGAACCACTCCATAACATGAAGAGGAGCCTTTACCAATACCAAAGCAAGTTCCACAATTACTGTCAAGCACAAACAGCAAGGGCATATGCATGTCAATGTCAACCTGCAAATATTATGTAGTAAAGTTTTAGTCTTTTTCATATTTTCATTCAATCAAAACCAAACCCATATCACAGAATAAGAAATCACATGGTAATTTTACATATTAAAGATACCACAAAAAAATGATCATAGAAAATGAGAGAAAGAGTGATGAATATGTTACCCAACGATCCAAACAATAAGACCAATGATTGAGATAAGGAGGCAAAGAAAGGCAAAGGGAAGACCCAGGAGAAAGCCCAAAGGCCTGCAATCACCATTTGAATTACACATAATTTCTATGAATTTTTTTAGTTCTGTTTGTATCAGAAAAATGTGATAAAAAACAGAACAAGAACAATAAGTAGGAGTAATTTGACAATTCTTGTTTTGATTCTTTTGTTGTTTTTTTAGGAAGGGAAGTGTGACACGTTTTGTAATGATTTAATTGAAAACTTAAAGCCAAAGCAACTGTTCACTTAGATAAACACAGCTAGCAGGCACCAGTAAGTTTTTTCAGGAAAGGAAAGTTTATATTTTTTCAGATTGAATACATAAAAGTCAATAAAATAACAATTTAAAATGTTAAAAACTTTCTTCTTTATGAATTTTTCTTTCCTTTCTCAAAAACTGACAATTGGTGAAACAATCACTATGCAATAATTCTTTAAAAAAAAAAATTACTATGCAATAATGAAATTTAATATACACAAGTATCGGTCGGAGTTCGAACTTTAGACGTTCCACTTATTCATTTAAGATAATTTTTAGCCACTAGGTTATTCAACAAAAAAAAACGCAAGAAAACCTCTATCATTAATTTATTTAAAACTATATTATTTGGATAAATTTAACAATTAAAATATGAGTTACACTACCAAAAATAGTTATTTTAAACAATTCCCTAAAGGCGTTTAGAGTCCCCTATGACAAATACTAATTTAAATACTTTTCTTGTAAGCTTTTAAAGATTCTATTCGCCAATAATATTGTGCTCAAATTCATAATATGCTTTTGTAACCAAAAAAAAAATATGCTTCACCATTTACTTACATTGACAGCCTAGCATGTTCTATTAATTCTTTACATTGTGGTCCTTGGAATTTAGGGTGTAAAGTGCATTTTCCCTTGAATAATATAACAAAGATTTGAAGACATGTGATTATGTGAGTAATACAAAGCACTCTCATAAAATAAGCTAAGCTATGATCATCGGCTTTAATCACATTGAATGTGGTGCTATAGCCTATAAGGCATTCATAAATTTTGTATTTACATTAGTGTGTATACACCAGCAAGCAACAACTGGTAAATTATATGTACCCAAAGTAAAAAAAATAATTTTGTCACTCCCTTTTGGTCACACACACTTCTCATTGAGAGGGGATAGGAGGACAAATCGATTTTGGAATTTGCATCAGCATTTGCAGTCAAAGTTGACAATGTTCCTAATGAAAGAATTGCATCACCAAACCTATCTTTAAAAAATACTCTAGTCCAGATGCATTAATAATTCAATGAACTTAAAAAAAGATTTTTCTCTTATAATTAGGACTAGAGGGAGTATATCATATTCTTGGGCTTGTTGGCTGTTAGGGAGACAAGACAAGTTCCAATATCAACTATAATATCTTTCAGTTGAATACAAAATTTGCTAAATATATCGTGCCAAGATCATTCAGGTGGCCTTGTCAAACTTGAATTCTCTGTTTCCATAGCAATGATGGAAGCCACCCTCTCATAAACCTGTAGCACCACATTGTTCAAAGCTTGTCTGTCTTTGTGGGCTGTGGCAATGGTTATCAAATCCAGATTCAAATAGCAAATCCGAAGATCTTTTCTCGGAATCATGAAAGAAATCTTCTACATTGCCAATAAAAATGTCATTTTTCTGTAAAAAAAACGAGAGACATAACAAAATTATAAATTGATATAACATATATGAGCCTTAGAATAATTCAAGTCATATATATCAAATGACAAAAGAAAAGTGGTTGGTTATATATAGCGTTAACAAAAAAAGTTGCTGCTACACTAAGTTTAGGTAGCAATTCATTTGAATAAATCAGGATTCGTGTTCGTGTTCAAATAGATACACACTAATGATTTGTATCGAATGGGTTCAATTTAGTATCAAATTAAGATACGACTCCCATTTTTTATAATGATAACCAAGGCAAGTATTCAATACAGAGAGCATTTTTAGTCATTTTAGTATTTTTATTGAAACCTTTTCCCCATCCCTAGAAAGGTGATACCTTGTGAAAACTGAAAAGTAAGATCCAAAGTCAACAAAAACATAAACATTTATGCAAAAATGGTTTGGACTCATGTTAATTTGTCAATCATCATAACTGCACACAAGAAGTTGATCAATGAGCTCTATATAATCAAGTTATATATATGAGTCCTCTACAAACCCTCACCAAAATATACACTACCTTGACAAATTTCTCAGTACTGATACATCAATTCAATTTCAACCCACAAATTTCTCAGTGCTGATGTCTAAATGTATCAGCAGCATACAAAGCATTTTCATTATTAAATCAGTACAAGTACTTCCACTTCGCCACATATTTTATATCTGATACACTCGAACAAAAATGAATTATAGATTCATGAATATAGCATTTTTTTTCTTTCTCCAAATGATGTTAATCACAATGTGCTGGGAAACTTCTATTTGAGGCCTTAAAAGGAAAATTGGAGGCAAGCCCGGGAGCGAGTTACCTGGACTAGTGGGAGTGGGATCACTGCCAAACATGCTGCAACACTGTCTGCTGATTTCTCACATTCCCCCCCCTAGCAAATTTTGAGGTGGCATCTGATTGTTATATTATTTTTGCTTATGCACGTTTTCATTGATATATTTGTTAAGCTATTATTGTGAAGTATGCGTAAGTTCTTTGTGTATTTTAAATAAATTTGTTTCAAGAGCTCTATGATCATTCTCCTCTCAATATGAGACCGAGTGATTTTTCTTTCTTAGGTCTCAAAGAGCATTTGATTTTGGCACAATAAAGTAGAGGTCATTTGCTCTCAATTATACTGAGTGGGATTGCCAACTTTTAATGTATTATTTTTCCATTTTCTTAGATTATTTTTGCTAGCAGCTATCATAACTTCCTCTTTTTCACTCTGCATCATTTTATATTATACATCTAAACTATTTTCTTTTGTTCCCTAAGGCCTAAACATTGCTGCATCTTTCCCTTTAAAATTTGCAGATATATAATGAAGTATAACTATTAAAAAGTTTTGGTGGAATTCTTAAGGATCATGACCTAGATAATGCCCATCACAAATCTTTCAAAAAAAAATGCCCATAACAATGTTTTGGTTCTTTTATCGGGTGATCCAATGATCTATTTTTAAGTTGGTTGTCTCACTAATATGGCATCATTGAGTCTGCTCTCTTAGATGATAATATTGTCTAATTAAACTTAAAACTATGTTCTGTGTTACATGTAATCACACTAATTTCTCATTACATAATTCTCTTATATTTTAGAATAATTATCTTACAAGATTTTTTAAGAGCAAATATATGACCCCGTGCACGGGTAACTACACGTGTAATAGTACTAAATAAACTAAAACTAGCATGTGATTTCATTTGAAATGTTTGAGAACGGACAAGCTAGCATTGCATTGTTGCTTTATATCATATGGATGTCATTGTTTTTTTGTGTCTTTAGTGTATTTTAGATACGAGAGAATGATGAATGAATAATTAAAATAAATTAATAAGATGAGAAAGAACAATTGGTTAAAAAGAGATACAAACAAAGGCAAATGACACCCAAATGAAATCACATGTAACAGCTTGTATTCAAACTGACGCATCCCATTGATTTTAGTTTAGCATAAATTAGAAAATATATTACTCCCTCCATCCCGGATTAACTGAGTCTTTTGCTCATTTCACGCATATTAAGACAATTTTATAAATGGAGAGAGAAAAATGGTTTTAAGTGTTCTTGTTAAGTATTGGTGCATTCTCCACTATCATAAATGCAAAGTGAAATATATTAAATTGGGAGTGATGAAAGTAATATTAATTAGAGTTATAAAGGGAAAAAAATAATTAATATTGTATTGAAAAGTGAAATGACTCAATCATTTTATGACACTTTTTTTTTGTAAATGGCTCAGTTATTATGAGACGGAGGGAGTATAAGCTAAAAAAATTAGAAAATATTTAATTTTGAGAGGTGGAAACTATTTAATTTAAATGTACTATAAATATAAGTGCAACATCATTAAAAAAGATTAAATGTCATAACCACCTAGAGTTATAACACAAAAGATGATATGAAGAGGATATAAAGCATTATGAAGAGTCTTTCCCTTCGTAAATAACTTCGGCTTGTACAGATGCTCTTCTGAACCGAACAAGTTTGGTCAGCAAATCAGATCTGGCGTATTCAACAGGCTTCACAATCATTTTTTCTAGCATAGGAGAATACATGAGAAGAAATTTGATAAAATCTAATTCAGATTTGATGCCAGCGATGCCACCTATGCCCACATGTCGAACTCGGATGGGCATGTCTGGCCCTGAAAAGGTATCTTCCCAACAATAGGAGCCGAGTGTTAAAAGGACATCCGCCTCCTTATAATCTGCCTGCATGAAATTTTTACAAATTCATGGATCAAAGCGGGAAAGATTGTATGCATAAGAGAGACATAGAACATACTAAAACTCCAAAGCTAACATTGTGTATAGACTGATAAAAGACGAAAGATGGGGGTACAAGAGTCTCTTATTTGCATGACTCATGCACTAATCATGTAATAAACTTCTTAATTCCAAGACTAAACACTAGACAAATGCTTAAGGAAAATAAGGTTCCACAAAAACAAATGTGCAAGTGCAACCACAAATCAGAAAGAAAAGAAAAATGAAGCCAAAAAAATGAGCACTCACAATTATTTCTAATCTTTGTAGATTAGGTGAGCTTCTAAGCAAGCAAAGAGCAGCCAAAACTTCATTCATGTCATTGAACCTTATGCATATGAAAAGAAAACTTAAATTGACAAAAGTAGTAGGAAGCTTTACTGGCACTGGCACATCACCTGCAGCCAAATACTGAAGCACAACGAAAGAATGGCTCCAAATCAGATTGTGATTCATTTTAAATTTTTAGGGGGTGGGGGGGAACTGACGGTCAAATTCAACATTCATATGCTCGAGCATTTTACCTTTAAAAAATGGTGACTGATGTCAAGATGTTGTAAGTGAGGTAGATGAGCAAAATAACTGAGCAAATTGCTTGAGCATCCCCTCAATCTACTTTGATTGCTTTGAGTGTCGAATAACAAACTTAGCTCAGTTAATTGGAAACTGTTGTAAAAGCTAAAATCCACAAAGTCACCAAGGAGGCTAAAAAACTTCAGATTTGGTGCATGAATATTAACTTGGGTTAAACCATCAGGTTCTATCAAACTCAAATATTCAAGTAGAGGGCAGCCGGATATCATTTTTTCAAAAGCAGCATCAGCCATTGAAATGTTATGTAGTTCAAGTCTTTTCAAGTTCCTGAAGCCTTCAAATGTTGTTGGAGGTTTAAGCCAACAAGAAGCCAACTTTAAACGATGCAAACTTTGACAGGAGAATAAGCACCAAGGTATCTTATAGATTTCATCCTCTGCCAAAACATGCAGCACAAGCTCTTTAGTAGACCTTCCGATTAGATAAACAATCCACCGATCAAATTCATTCCCAGGAATCCCTTCAACGAAATCCTGACCAGAGTCAGAGAACTCGAACTTGTTGATAGGTCCAGAGTGAAGTAAAAGTACATGATCAACAATTTTCAAAAGCTTGTTCTCAATATCTAAAAGGTCTTGGGAACCTCTAGCAGAGACACAACGTCTATCAAACACAAGATTTGGTAGTGTGTACCATCTGTACCTCCATTGGCTGGACAAAACACTTGTTCTCACTGCTTCCCTAATTGGCAAGCAAGACAGAATCTGATCTATTACATGACCCGGTAAGCAACTAATTCTATCCAGCTCTGCATCAATTACTTTTCGGGTAGTAGACTTTCTTCGCTTTCTTCCCTTTAGATAGATATATTCAAACAGGAATCAAAAAACAAACTAGGTAGTGTATATATGTATCTAAGTATGCATACAAGAATCATAGCCAGGTCAACCGAGAGACAATCTTGAAACTCATACTATTTTTTTTTTTCTTTTTCGAATAAGCCAAACTAGCCCACCGAAATCTGCACCGGGCAGAATTAAAACTGAGACCTTGGGAGAAATACACTCCAAGATCTCAAGCCAACACCACTAGGCCAACCCAAAAACTCAAACTAATATAACTTCATTAAATGAAAAATAGTACGGGGTATTAGCCATTTTGGTATCTGAATGTGTGACGAGTAGCCACAATAGTCCTTGAATGTATTGAAATTTCAAAATGGTCCCTGGTTCCGCACTTCATTAATCCAAATAGTCATTGACATTGATATAGTCGTCAATGTTGACAATAACTTTTTTATTATAGGGATTGATATGACAGTAAATAAGTAATAAGTACTTATACGGACTGATATGACAGTAATTGTGACAATATTAAAAGAACATTTTTACATGAAAGACTATTTTGACTAAGGAAGTGAACTATCGGGCGACTATTTTAGAATTTCGATACATTCAGGACTATTATCGCTACTATTAGTTGAAAATAGTACGGTTATTTACTCTTCTTCAATCGAACAAAAATAAAAATAAAAATCATGAAATGCATATTATACATACGACAAAGAAGAATAATTCTAGAAATTACCATGTGAAGCTATCGATTGAGTAGTTCCGGCAAAAGAATGCAATAATGTTGTGAATGTGATGGCTACAAGAAACAAGAGATTAATTAATATGAGAAAAAATAGTAAACAAGTGAAAAATGAAGAAGAAATTATGCATTGCATATTGATGAGGAAAACAATTGAACGAGAAGAAGTCGAAGTAATGAATCTTTTTACCGAAAAAGTAGTCGAGAGAATAGTTGGTTCCAATTCGAAACAAAAGTTGAGATCTACCAGAATGGAAGTGGAACAACTCTACGAGTCTATGGCTTAAATATTTTTTTTTTTATCTTTTACTAAATATTTGTTTTGGTCATTTATCTTTTTTCTAAATCGTTTTTTTTGAAAAAAAATATATGTTTCAGTCATTTTTACATACCAAAGTGAATGGAAATAAATGATTTACAAAAAAGAAAAAAGATCAAAACCGATTTTTAGTACAATTTTTTTTAATGATTTTGGTTTTCGGCAGTTTCAAATAAGATCTACGTGGAATTTTTTATGTTGTACTTGATTAATTAGCGGAGGTTTACCGACCTTCTAATTTACGATGGTTTCAAACATCTTTTATAATGTCTTGTCAACTGGAGAAAAAAATATCTAACTAACCGTTTTACTATAAAAAAAACAATTTTATAATTTATAGCAATAGTAAAATATGTAATTCATTTTTTAAAAGTAATCACCCGACAAACTCTGTCATTTCAACTTCATATTTAATACTTATTACAACTTCACTTTTGTGTTTATATATTATAATTTATTTAGAAAGTGTTGATAATTGCTCCTGAGACACTTGTTAAAGAATTATAAAAGAAAATATTACTTTAAAAATTGTGTATTCTATTTTTTGAACCGAACTTCTTTTTTCGGTTTCGCCACCAGTCATGAGGACTAAATTTATGTATAAGGATAGTTTAGTTTTTTTTTATTAGTTTAGAGATTAAATTGACGAGAGTGATAGTTTACGAACTAAATTGAGTGTTTATTCATTTATTTATCATGTTTATAACCATTTTTGGCACTTAAGTAACAATTCACTCGTTTTGTTTTGATTTTATTATTTGAAAAATGATTTTTTTAGAGTCTATAATACAAAGAATTTTTAATTTTAAATTGTTATTTCAAATTTTTGTCAATAATTTAACGAAATTTTATGCTTCTTGAATTTTGGTTATATAGTTTGAATCTTAGGTTAAACAAACAACACTCACATTGTTGAAGAGAAAAAGTTAGATTCCTCATCTATTTATGGTGATTATGGAAATAGTCTTCCCTTTTTGCGAGCCTCGTTTCATAAATTCTATTAAAATTTATGAATTTCGTTTTTTTTACAGAATAAATGAGATTTGTTAGAAATGTAATAATTAGTTACTTGTGTGTTCCACTTAGTGAAAAATTTTAGGTACTCCCTTGAAGAGATCGAATGATTATTAAGTAGTAATATTAAAAAATTATAAAATGTGTGATTTGTATATACAAGACTCACTTAGGGTATTTTTCAAAAAAAAAAAAATCCACTTAGGATCCGTTTGGTTCGAGAATTAGGAGGGGGGAAGAGGAGGAATTTTAACGAATGGGAGGGGAGATGAGATATTTTAATTAAAAATGTGTTTGGTTCACAAGGGGAGGGAGGGATTTTAAAATTATTTTACTGTTTTACCCTTAAACTTAATTAAACAATGATAATAAAGTAATGAAACAATAACGATGTAATCGATAACAACATGATGTAAACGATGGAATAATCGATTAGTAATAGGGTTGTCACAAGTAGTGATAAGAGTTTTTACAAGGAAATTTTTTAATAATATGAAATAAAAGTTGTTACAAGGATAATATAACCTAATAATAATAAAAGTTGTTAAAAAATAATATAGCCTAATAATCTATACTATATATAAAGAAAACAATCTCTTTCAGCTTTTGGGTTGGATTTTTCTCTTTCCAAAAATACCCTCAATTTTCAATACAAATAACACATGTAACAAGTAGATAAGAATGAATTTAAATATTAAAACAAATGTAACAAATACGATATGAATATATATATATATATATATATATATATATATATATATATATATATATGCCTGTCTTTTTCCTTTATCTTTTACAAAGTGTAACAAACTAGATGAGTATATTTATATATACTTTTTTTATTATCCCAATTATATCCTTAAATAACTTTTTCTATAATAAAGATTGTTGTTGGTGTCATTAAAAAAATTATATTATATTTTTTTGTTATATTGTTGATGTCATTGAAATAGATAATCATGGTTAGTTTGGTTTGTTATAACTTGAAAGCAACAGACATTTATATTTTTAGTTTTAATCAAAATCAAAATTTCATTTAAAAAACACTATTCATAATTTTCAAACCTTAGCGCAATAAAACGAGCGGAAAGACGGGCACGTGAGTGCCCGTCTTTTCGCTAGTAATAATAATAAAAGTTGTTTCAAGGATAATATAACCTAATAATAATAATAAATGTTGTTGCAAGGATAATATTGAGATTTTAAATTAATCTAAGGATAATTTTGACATGATAATAAAATTTGCTCCCCTCCTCTCCCCTCCCCTTCTAAAAATTGAACCTAACACTTCAAATTAAAAATCTCCCCTTCCCTCCAAAACTCTCGAACCAAGGACCCTTAAACACTCAAAATGTAGAGTTGTATTATGGATGCTCTAACTCACTTAAGCTTTTTTTAATTTTTTTTTTTTCTTGTTGAATAATTTTTAAAGATTCTATTCGTCAATAATGTTTTGTTTAGATTTATAATATGCCTCATCATGTATTTATATTATTACCAGCCATGCAAGTTTTACTGTACAATTATGTAAGTATAGTTTCAAATCAACATTGGGGTCATTAGAAATTAGGGTGTAAAGTGCATATGATTTGAAGGCATGTGGTTATGTGAGTCATACAAGACACTCTTATAAAAACAAGCTGAGCTATGATCATTGACTTTAATCTCCTTGGATATGTTCATCTAAGTATCTGTTAATTTAGAGCATCTCAAATGGAAATTCTCAAGGGGTTCCTAAATAACAGAATATGATTTTGGTTTGCCACATGTGAGTTTGAGTTTAAAAAATTTAGTGCCATATCAAAGGAACTTTGAGAGAATTCCATGGGTTTTAAAATAATATCTTTTTGTGCATTTGATAGTGTAAAAGCATAAGAGAATACGCAATACTAAAGAGAGATGTGATGTTTGTGAGTTAAGTAACCCAGTGATATGAACTCTCATTTGAATGAAAATTTAGGGCATCATAAAATTGAATTACCCAGGATGCGAAGGGCATCATAAAATTGAGTTGGCATGTAATAATTGACACAATTAAAGACTTAAAATGAGTTTCTTAAAATTTTCATTCGAGATACTCTTAGACATTCAAATAATTATGTATTTACATCAATGTCTATACTGACGGCGTAAACAAGCAACAGCTGGTATAATTTGTATGAACGCAAAGTAAATACTAATTGTGTCACTTCCTTTTGGCCTCGCTTCTCATCAATTGTGGACGCGTGGGACAAATGAATTTTGGAATTTGAATCAGCACTTGGAGTCAAAGTTGACAATGTTGTGAATGAAATAATTGCATCACTAAACTCATCACTCTACTTTTGGCATAGGCTTGTCGGCAATTTGGGAGACATGTCCCAATATCAGCCAATATCTTCAGTTGAAAAAAAAAGAAAATATCGTGCCTAGATCATTCAGGGGGCCTTGTCTAGCTTGAATTCTCCCTTTCCATGGCAATGATGGTAGCAACCCTCTCATAAACCTGAAACACCACATCCATATGCATCAATGTAAAACCAAAAAGATAGAACAGTTTGGAATTGAAATAACAAATCACAGGCCGAGACGGAGGCAGAGTTTTTAGGAGGGGTTTAGTAAGCAATTTATAGAGTTTAAGGCGACAAGTCAATTATGGTGATGATCATAACGTCGTTGCAAGTGTTGTAGTTAATGATGATGTTTGTCAAAGAAACGAGAATGCTTTTGTTTGAGACAATATTTGTGACTGTTCAGTTTAAACAAATTTTCTACGGATGAAAATCCGACCTAGCTCTGTTCCTGATTACAGGAATAGCCAAGATGATTGTCACTTACTTCAGAGAGCTTTTCTTTATTATCATCTTTGTTTTTCTTGTCCTGATTGCTAGTTGATGGTGAATCGTACCTAGACAAGAGAAACGAGACAATTAAAAAGTGTAAGATCAAAATGAAAGCAATGGGATGGAAATTTCAATTATGTCGTATGACATGAACCAACAACTACTATACAGAGTTTCTTACCAATCACGGGGAATGCCTGCTTCTTCTCGAGCCACATAATTGAAGGGACCCTTTAGTTCTACATTGTATTCCTCTAGCAAATCTGCAGGGATATAGAAAATTTTCATGTTGAGCTTGATAACCTTCAGTATGATGGTATGTAAGCAGATAAGCTTGGTTGTTAAACAGGCTTCCCAACCTTTAAAAGTGGAGTCAGGGGCACGCCCCATTTTTTGACAGACAGAAAGAAACCAGTAGAGCCCAACTGCTACATGTGCAACTTCCTCTTCAGCAATTTTAGCCACAATTTTAGATGTCCTGTTATCTCCAAATCCAACTAATTTTTGCACCAAGCGTGGCCCAGCATCAAGTCCTCTAGCCTCCTAAAAAGAAAAATAAATAAATAAATATGTACGATTAGAAGATCAAGATCACATAATTCAAAGCTTATGTCTTTGGCAAGTAACATCTATACTGCGACAAAGCAGTTTAAATCATTTTAGTATTTTACTAAAAAACTTCTCCCAACCAACATAGTGTTGCACAAGTGGTATATATTTGGGTCCCTTAAACATTTGGTCAGGGGTTTCATCCCTCTGACCAGTGCGCATGGAAAAACATTTGTTGGAAGAAGTCAACCCCTAAAATGGATCTCAGTTACCTCGAGGGATTAGTTGCATGCGGAAGATACCTTGGTTTACCAAAAAAGAAAAAAAATAAATACCCAATCCTAGAAAGGTAATAGTAATACCTTGTGAAAACTGAAAAGTAAGATACAAAGTCAACAAAATGTTGATGCGCGTGTGGACTCAAGTCAATCATCATAACTTCAAACAAGAATCAATGAACCTTAATAAGATCATGTTGCATATAAAAATGTCCTCTAGAAACCTTCACCAAAATACACACTGCCCAGACAAATTTTTCATTCTAGTACATCACTTTCAACCGACACATGAAATAAAATATTATTCTAAAAGACAATGATGTCTAAATGTATCAACAGCATACAAAACATAAATTACACTCACCAGTAAGAGTATTTCCACTCACCAGTCGCCACATGCTTTATAACTGGCACACTCGAACAAAATAAATTACAGCCTCGTGAAAATAGCTGCATCAACATATTTACTACACATTTTTTTCTCCAAATGATACCCCGACCAAATGTACTGGAAAACTTCTACTCGGGATCTAATAAGGAAAAAGATTAGAGGCATGCTTGAGAGGGAGTTACCTGGACTAGTGGAATCACTGCCAAACGTGCAGCAATATTGCCTGATGATTTCTCACATTCCTTCCATAGCAAATTGTGAGCTGGCATATCTCCATATCTAGTTGGAAAAGACAACCAAAAATAAAAATTTCAGCACAATCAAACTAGTTTTGGCCTAAAAGTGAAGTAAAAACTAAATTTTGCTTACTTGAAACCCAGTTCAGCAAGCCTCTGTGAACACCAAGAGAAATGGCGACTCTCATCATCAGCAACATGAGCAAAATCAGCAAAGAACCCCTCCCCAAGAACATCACTATAGGGAGAAAATCGAACAACAGTATCCCAAGCCAAATCAATTGCATTGAGCTCCACATGTGCTAGATTATGAAGCAAATAAGCATTTAAAGGCAAACCCGAGTTTTTAGGCGCAGGAATTTCCTTAGTGGAAACCTAAAATCAAAGAAAACAACTTCATTATGCATCTTACCATAGTTATCCATATCTTATGACACAAGCAAGTCATGCCTCAACCTCGATTCAAAACAAAACTGAATTCAATTGATATAAATCACAACATTTATTCATTTTGAATATAAACCTCAAGTGCCAACATTGATTTCAATTCATCATGATGAACCTCAATTAACTTTGATGAACCAGAATGCATTGCACACACAATTAAGATAAAGAAAAGCCATGAAGAAGCATAGAAGCAAACAAGCATCAAAGAGAACAAAAAATACAAAATTTCCATAATGGGGTTTGAGATAACAATCCAAAATTAAAACAAACACGTGGTGTGCAAAAGAGTGAACAAACCAGTTCAGGCTTTTCGGGTCGAGCGGGTCGAGAAGGAGGGTCTGACTGACCAAGAGGAAGATGACCGCGGCGCCAGAGGGAGAAAGCAAGATGGGAGAGACGAGACTTTTCAAGAGGGTCAGTGGTGGAAAGAACAATAGAACCAAACTCGGTCAAAGAAGAAGCTTCTCCGAAAGGAGAATCATGGAGGTTAGGTTCGGGTTGAGGAGAAAGTGGACCCCACTTGCGATTTTGGTTGAGAGGACTGTGTCGCCATGAATGGAGACCAGACCAGGGAGAAATGGTTGAAGAAGAGAATAAGCATCTTATAGGTTTGAAGGAAGTGTGGGATGAGAATGAGGGTGATAGTAGCAACGTTGTGAGTTTCAGACGCTGCATTTGCAATACAATTACTCTACTAGAGCCTAAGTTCACCAAGTTTTATCATAGGTTTGGGTTGGAATTATTCCATGTTAAATATTTTAGGTAGAGTTTTACCAAATAATCAAACAATTTTACATCTGATTCATCATAATATTCATTCATAGTAGTATAGAAAGTTCTTTGATGTATTATTACATTTGTTTATTGGGTGGGTTATAGTTGATGACTCCAATTTTGAGCAGCGAACCACATAAATGAAGCTTGATAGTTGTTGTCTTAAAAAAATGCATTCTTATCATCATAAGCACTTATAGATAATCTTGATGAATCCCTAAAAAAAAGGTAATCTTGACGAACTTTTTTATCCAATAAACCTTATCACATTAAACATGCAAAACAGACACAATACTTCATGGCATCAAATTCAAGAGTTCATCTTTGCTCCATTTATCTTTCCTCAATTTACCCCATTTCAAGTTATGGATGTGTGACATGTGGAAAAAATAAAATCAATGGTTGTGATTAAATGGCTTGGAAAAATCAATTCTTTAATGAGGAAAAGGAAATACGC